>OHYW01000006.1_pt1 | contig 147973 bp, 120 predicted proteins | sample 1580441 | NCBI WGS metagenome assembly OHYW01 (sample SAMEA3882508, study PRJEB24775) | human gut metagenome | biome: human-associated habitat; feature: intestine environment; material: feces | place: Netherlands | collected 2009/2010
TGGTTTACTACAATTACCGTTATTATAATCCCCAAAATGGCAGGTGGATTAGTAGGGATCCTATTATAGAGAAACAGAAAGATAATGTTTATTCATATGCGTATAACACACCTTCTATTTTGATTGATGTGCAGGGGCAATTCGCGTTTGCGATTGCTCTATTTAATCCTATAGGAGCGGCGGTGGTAGCGGCAGCGGCAGTAGGTGTAGCTGTTGCGGTAGTGGTGGTAGTTGCCGAAAAAGTAATAGATGAAATAAGCTCGGATACTACAAAGAAAACAGTTCCAGAAACAGTTCCAATAGCAATTCCTCAAAAACCTAGATATGGAAATTGTTCAAAACAAAGACATAGTGAATTAAATAAAGAGGTTGGTCGTAAGTGCAAAGGTTCATCAATGCATTGTAAAAACAAAAATATGTGTAAAAATGAAATAGAAAGAAATATAAAAAGATTTCAAGACTGTATTGATGCAAGAACAAAAATAAATAATGAGTGTTTCAATGGTGGAGATAATGCACATAATGATGAAATTGAGCGCGCTTTAGCGGGTAAAAAACGTTGCCAAGATAAACTCAATCAATTATTATAAAAATTTCCACAGTCAAAAAATTCATAAAATTAAATTTTTATCTATCGTGAATACTAATTTCCTATCCTATCAATCCTTTATTGATGCAATGAAGGTTATATATCCTGTATTTCCGCTTCCGAATAATAAACAATTCGAAATATGCATTGATTTGATCAAATCAGAATCTTTTGCGTTACCTGCAATTGAATTTTGTGAATATGTTCATATTCATAAAATAAATTGGTTAAAATGCTCGTGGGAACATGATTTAATGCCACTTGAATACGATACAACAATTTTGCCGAATTATATATTTTCGACATCTTTTCTTAGATATTATTTCCCGGCATGTTTAAATTTAACTATCAAATATTTTTTTGGGGATTATCATAAATATGAAGTTGGGAATATCGATTCATTTGTAGAACATACAATTGATGCTGTTATTGAAAATTATAAGGATTTGAATGAAAGTGAAAGAACGTTGTTGGGAAGAATATTAAAGATAATAGAAAACAATCCATTTTACGATTATAAAAATGAATGCATAAAATTAAAAGATAAAATTATGAATAATTAGATATAATAATTTATATTGTCATCCTCTCTTCAAGATTGAGAATATAGGATTTCCTTTATTATATTCATCATCATATCTAATGACCGTGTGGCATATATCCGATTTGACGTTTCGAAAGAAGATGTTCAAGCGACCCTCTTCATGTTCTTTTCTAGAAGAAACTACATATCAAATTCTTTTTAATGATTAATATAATATGTGCAGATCTAAATTAGAACAGCAACATTCAATAAGAACGGTCAATGGTTTTTACAAGATCTTGAACTAATAGTATTGTGAAGTAATATTACAATATGATCGGACAACGGAAACGATAACGCCCGTATTAAGAAAAACCTATCTGTGAAATCCTCTGGAGCAGGTAGCCACGCGCATCCTGGCCATGAGCCTCTTTGATGAAAAGGGAACCTGGGCGGAAGACCTGTACTGCACGCACGACCTGTTGAAAAACGCTACGGCGCTCTTCGGCATCCGAGCGGGACGCCGCGCCTTGTACGAATACGGCCCATATGGGAATATCCTCAGGATGGAAGGAAATGCCGCAGAGGACAATCCGTTCCGGTTCTCCAGCGAATACGCTGATGACGAACTGGGGCTGGTTTACTACAATTACCGCTATTATAATCCCCAAAATGGCAGGTGGATTAGTAGAGAGCCTGCTGGAGAAATAGATGGATGGAATTTGTATTCTTTTGTCAACAATAAATTGACTCAACATATTGATTTTTTAGGATTTCAGGCAATAGATGCGTCTTTGCTTGGTACTGGCCCAACAAATTCCGTCGGCGCAGCTACATTGATAGAACCTGCCAAAGTGGCACTGGCAGCAGGAGTAATAGCAGCGGCTGGAACAGTAGCCATAGTCTCTAAAGAATCCCTTCAAAGATCTATGATGAGAAGCGGAGTCAAGGTTGAAGAAATATTAAAAGAATTAAAACATCGGAAAGGGATGTGGGTATGTTACGTTCGAGGAAGCACTCTCCCGACGAAAGAAAATAAAGGAACATGTTGTCCAGAAGTTATTCATGGTTATGGTGTAGGAAAAACTCAAAACATTGCTCATGAGGCTGCAAAGAGATACGCTTCCTCTAGAACTCCTAAGGGATGCACAGCCAAACATGAATCTAACAACTATAAATGTGCAAAATGGTAAAATATGATGGAGTCAATCACAAAATATGAATTAGTTACAACTTTGGAATTCCAACTTGTAACAGAATCTTCTTTGCCTGATTGGATTGTTAGGCTAGATTTGTATAAAACTAAAAAAAATAAGGAGGTTCTTTATTATCCGCGAATTTTTAGTCGGGAACTCTATATGATTTCAAGACATGGAAAACGCTCGGTGTCTCATTGGTTGTGGACAGAAGAATCGTTTAGAGATTTATGCTGGGATGCTCATATTCGGGCGAAGGATGAAGATCATGCAGTACAAATTCTGGAGAGCTACCTCAATCATTGGATCAATAACAGGGAAATCCCACCTAATGTAAAAAACTGTATTATAGATGAAAATCCATTAAACCATGGCTGAATTAATTAAATCAGGGAGAAAAATCAGAACGGATTATTATTGGTTCAAAGAATTTTGTTTTTTGCCAGATGCAGGAAGAGATATTGAACGATTAAAAATAGAGACATTTTTATCATGTAAACAAGAGTATTATGCCCGTTGTTTTGTAGAAATGGAAATGGATTTATTCATCATGCATCCCATGATGCATGCTAACGTATCAGAAGGTATTGAAGTTGAATGTTCTATGATAGGAAATCTGATAAGTTCAAGTAGAGTTTGGTCGTGCTATCAGGCTCGGATTCATAGTTGTATTCGCAAGGGTATATTTTTAAAAAATGTTCGTAATTTTAGCGATGTTGTAAAAAAACAGGCTCGTAAAAAACGACGAAATTCTCGTTTCTTCTTTTGCAAGTAGCAATTGAAACTGACGTATGTAGACAAAGAAAAAAATACTAAGATTAGTATCATAAATGAGAGTAGAAGTATATATTCCATTTGAAAATAAGGAATGACAGTTTGCTTCATTTGGTTGTTTAATAGGATAAATGCTTTCTTTAGATACAGTCTCCCGGGAAATTTTTACAATGATTTGAACTAATGATATTATGAATTTATATTAACGGAGTTGTTGTATCCAGTTGGATTGATGGTTACTGCTGTTGCAGTAACCACCGTAGCCATTACTGAAGTTATTGCCCCAGGAACGACAGAAAAAGTTATTAAAAAAATATCTGAGAATGTAATTCCTAAAGTCGAGCCAATTGCCGTGCCTGTTTCAAATACAGTTCCCAAAGCAGATTGTGAAGAATTAAAGCGGAAAAAGAAAGAAGCTAAAGAAGCATCTCGAGGTCAATCATGCAAAAAATTATGTATCCCAGAGCATCCAACAGCTTCTGTTTGTGATGAATTTAAGAGACGGGCTCAAAAATTAAAAAATGCTGAAGAAGCAAGAAAAATGTATGATTCAAATTGCTTTGATGGTGGAGATAATGGACATATAGAGCAGTCTGAAGAGATAGGAAAAGGTGCCGAAAGATGTTGGAATTTATATAAAGAATGCAGGAAAAAATTACTATAATGGTGAATTATTATACTCATAAAAATTTGAATGATATGATTCGGGAAGTGGAAAGAGAATTTCCTTTAGAAAACTCTTTTTTTCCAACAAAAAACATTCGCAATCTTATTGCAAATCCTGATTATCCGGATGATGAAGGACGAGAATGCGGGGAACCGTTTTTAAACCAGCGCTGGATTGATGTTCCTGCGATACAATGGTACGATAATGCCGAATTTGTGAGTTTTGCTACAAGCAGAGCCCTTGCATATTTCTTCCCTTCTATTATAAGGAATTCTTATATGGAAGAAATATCAAGGGTGAATAATTATATGGCTGACGCTGAGGAATGGATGATGAATAAACTTATTGTCGTTTGTTTTTCGGAGAGAATACGTACTTATGTGCAAAAAGAAGTAAATTATATATACCGTTCTTATACAAAAAATCAGCTTGAAATTGTAAGGAAGTGGATATTGTTTCAAAATAAAGATAATTATTTTGCAGATAGCTGTAACAACGCTCTTAAAATATTAGATTCGGAAATTAAAAATAAAAATTAATTATAAACATTATAATAAATTCATATAAATGAAAAATATTAAAAATGAAAGAAAATGTTAAAATTTTTTCAGTAGTAATAATTACGGTATTAGTAAGAGATCGGGATGATAATATGCGTATCCATCTCTATAACCCTAACAGACCTGCAGGAAAAACAAATGTAACATTTATTAATGGAATAAGACAGTGACTATGAATATTATTTATTTATTTTTATTATTTTTTATTTCGGCGGGTAATATTTTATTTGCGGGAAACAATAATATTACCCCGTTGGATGCAGCTGTAGAAACCGCTTTGCATAAGATAAAAGAAATCAGTTCAGATATTGAAATAATAAATAAAAGTCTGTCTACATACATTCCCTTTTTATGTGAAGAGAGAAGTATTTTGCCTTTTCTTGGTTATGAATGTTGGGTTGAAGAACATCCTTGTTTAAAGGCTGAATTTCCTGATAAGTATGATATTTTATTTTTGAAAGCAGATGAAGAAAGAAAAAAATATAATATTTTATTTTTGAATGATAATAAAATATATTTTTATTATATATGTCTTCTTGAAAATAAAATGATGAAACAATATTCTATTATGGTTTCCGATTCTGAAGACGTCGTCAGTAGCGCTTTGATGAAAATAATGAAACAATATAAATTATCAAATATGATTAATCAGCAAGTGTCGTTAGAAAATCTGGAGTTTATAATTAATTTATTTGGGGCATATGGAAATGAAGTTTCTGGAACTCCTCTGGTTGCATACGGATACAATTCAAAAATTTTTGGAGTAGTTTTTGGGGGACTGTTATTACCACGTGAGGATTCAACAGCCTTTAAAATTTATTCACTATTCAACTCAATGATGGCATATTTTGAGAATTTGAAAAATAATGATATACCTAGATGTGATTCGTTATTTATTAATGGATTAAATTCAAATATTGAAAAAATCATTTTGAATAGTTCTCTCTTTGGAACTGCTAAAACTTTGGATGGTTGTCCCGGGAGCCGATGATGGAAAGGCTTCAGGAAAATCTGTGTGGCTATGTGGGAAATTTCCCCAGCGCTTTTATAGACGTACAAGGAAAGTTTGGGTTTGCATTGCCGGCGTTGTTGAATCCAGTTGGATTGACAGTTGCAGCTGTTGCAGTAACCACCGTAGCCATTACTGGAGTTATTGCTCCAGGAACGGCAGAAAAAGTTATTAAAAAATATCTGAGAATGTAATTCCTAAAGTCGAGCCAATTGCCGTGCCTTATCCAGATATTCCAAAACTTGGTGATTGTTCTGCTTCCGAACAAAAATATTTACAAGACAAAGTGAATAGAGCAAAGAAAGAGGTTGGTAAAAGTGGAAAGTGTACGGGCCATGACTGTTGCTATATATTAAAAATGAAAAAGAAAGCATGGTTAATGCTTGCTAGTGCTAGGAGTCATATTAATAATAAATGTTTTAAGGGTGGAAATAAAACTCATCACGAACAAGCGAAAGATGCTTGGAATAATTTATCAAAATGTGAAAAATTCATAGAAGAAAAATGAAATTATTAAAAAAAGAATCTTTAGAAATAAATTTTCCGATATTGCCGATTCCAAATAACATTAAAGATGAAAATGAATTTGAAGATATAACATATATTCAAGGGAAATCGTGGATATCTTTGAAAGCTAGTGATTGTAAATATATATGGGATTTTTTTCCTGTTTTCAGCAACGAGGCTTTTAGATATTATTTGCCTGCTGTTATTTATATTTCATTTGAAGAGCTGATTAAATTTCAAAAATTGAAAGATTCAGATCTCTTAGTAGATTGCACATGTCAGAATATGATCGGTAGAATGCGTGACGATTTGGATATCTTTAAAAAATTTTCTTCTGTTCAGTTACGAACCATTTTGGAATGGCTACTTGATCTTGGCGAGGAGAATAGCGGACTTAATCCATATGACTATAAAGAATGCGTTACTTGGTTATCATTATTAATAGAGGAGAAGAGCATTGAAACTATATAGAGTAATATTGTAATTATTTTTTTCTTTGTTATCAATGGATCCGGTTTAAGAGTTATAAAAAATTACGGAATTGTTTACTTTAGTCTTGTTTTATTGATTTTTCCGAATCAATTTATTGATTGTCAATAGTTAAAGTGTTTTGGAAACCTTACGGCAAGACTATTCCATGCAGTTCCGGGGAAATATCATTCAGGCATGAATTAATTAATGACATATTCTCTCTACATCATTGGATTTCCTTCACTTTACGGCGGTGCGGGGGCCGAGCTTTATCACCAGATTAAGGTTTGGAAGCAGATGGGGGTGGAAATGCATCTTATCCCCACCCAGAAAAATGCACACGGCGCCGGACTTTATCCGGAGATGGTGAAATTGGGTGTTGCGGTGCATGAAGGCTATGATTGGGAGGCCATTCCGGCAGGGGCTCCCGTCATCAGTTTTTGTAATGAAGAGTTTCTGGCTGCTCTCCCGAAGATACGAAAACGGACGGGAAGGACAGTTTTCGTCAATTGCATGACCTGGCTTTTCGGCAGGGAAAAGGAAGCCATGAGGCGGGGAGATATTTCCCTGTTTCTTTATCAAAATAGCAACGTAATGGGAAACGTCATGCCTCGCCTGAGAGCTTTAAATCCCGACCCGGCCATCCGGTTCATGACGTTTAGGCCGTATTTTGATGCGGCAGATTTTCCTTTTGCTGCAGGGCGTTCCACGGACTGGTTTGGAGCCGGACACATTTCCCGGCAGGATGAAGATAAGTTCAGCAAGGATACGTGGCATATCTACGAGCATTTTGCTTCTCCTGTCCGGAAGAAGGGCACTTTTCTCGGTTTTGACCGGCGGAGCGAGGCGAAGACCGGCAGGCCTCCCGATTGGGTGGAGACTTTCCATGATCAAAAGTCTTTGTCCCAACAGGAGTTTTACCGGCGCTGCCACATCGTTTTGCAGCCCACCGATACGACGGAGAATTGGCCGCGTGTGGGTTTTGAGGCCATGGCAAGCGGGAGTGTGCTTGTTGTGGACAGGCGCGGGGGGTGGGAACAAATGGTGGAACACGGGAAGACCGGATGGCTGTGCGAATGCCCCGGTGATTTCATCACGTACGCCACTAAGATGGCTTGGGAGCCCCACTACCGGGAAGACATGGCCGCTGCCGCCCGTGAGCGGGGCATGGCCCTGGGCGGCCAGGAAGCTTCCATGGAAAGCTGGCAGGAGGTGTTTGAGGCAATCAGCCGGATACCGGATTCGTGAAGTGCCGCTTTTGCTCTGACCGGAATGCGAACCGTTTCTTCCCTGCGGGTCAGATGAGCCATGTGCCGTATTGGCGGAGGTTCTTCTGCCTGTGCATGCTGTAGGCGATAATGTATTTGAGGAGGTCCTCCTGGGAGTAGCCGTGTTCTGCGGCCGCCAGGCAGATGGAGCCGCTTTTGCCCAGGTGGCAGCAGATGTTCATTTCCAGAATGCGCCGTTCTCCCGTCTCGAAGTCGATTCTATAGTCGATGCGGAAATAGTCCATCGGCCCCAGAGCGCTCCAGATTTTCCGGACGTCACAGGCGATGTCCTGCTCCATATCCTGAACGGAGACCAGTTGGTAGCCCAGATGGTCGTGCAGTTTCAGGTCTTCCGTGATGATGCTGCCCGGTTTGTCGGATTTCGGCTGCACATATCCCAGGATGACGGGGTTTTCCCCGCCCAGTACGGGAACGGTGACGTCAATGCCTTCGCAGTATTGTTCCACGAGCACTTCGTGCCCTTCTTCCATCAGGCGCCGGGCGCATGAGTCCACGGCTTTCCAGGAGCTGCAGATGCTGTCTTCCCGGATGCCGCCTGAAGCGGCTCCAAAACGCTTTTTGACAAAATAGGGGCCTGGGAAAGGGGCCTGGGCCGGAATACCTTTTTCTCCGGAAAGTCCAATGCCTTCCGGAACGTTCAATTCCAGGGAGCGGAATACCATTTTGGTCAGCAATTTGTCTTCCGCTATGGCGCGGATGTTGGGAGGGGCGCCCAGGTAGGGAATCTGAATGAATTCGCAGTAGGAAGAAATGAATATTTCAGGTCTGGACATGGCGAACCTGTTCATCAGGGAGAATACATAGTCCACGTTTCCCTTGGCGAATTGGACGGAATAGGGTTTGGAGGAGGAGACGACGTCATAGCCTATGTCCTGGATGGCTTTATAAATGTTGTAGTGGTACTGAGGGTAGCCTCCATTGCCTGTGTAGGGTTTTTTGGAGAAATCGGGAGCGTCGGGGGCATATGGAGCCAGGAACATGATCCTTGCCGGCTTGCCATATTGATTGAGTTGGATGTCTGGTATTTCAAACATGGCTTATGGCTATTACGTGTAATGTTTCTTGGATTATGGAATGGGCCGCCATGTTCAAATAATATAAAAAAGAAGGGACGGCATAGCCGTCCCCGGAGGTGGTGGAATAGAAGAGGGAGAACTTCTTCCTTATTTTCTGGACATTCCCCTGGCGACGCGCTGAACATATTGTTCCATGGCCGGAAGTTCCTGTTCAATGCATTCCACCAGTTTGAGCTGCGTACGGCAGCGGATGAGATTGTGGTTCGGCCGTGAGACCTTGAAGTATGGGTCGCCTTCCAGATAGTCCGTTAAGAAACGGATGCCGATTTCCAGCGTGATGAGTTTTCCTGAGAAGGCAAGCTGGTCTATTTCCGCCTGGGTCAGGAAACCGTGGGCAGCAGACAGATACCCTTCTACAATGGATTGGAACATGGGCATGCGCATGCGCACCTTGTCCAGGTCTTCTTCGTCTTCTTCCGTAGGCGGAGTGACGGTGCGCACCATATCTCCGAAGTCGTACAACACCAGGCCGGGCATGACCGTATCCAGGTCAATGACGCAGACGGCGTGGTCTGTGTCCTCATCCAGCATGACATTGTTGATTTTGGTGTCGTTATGAGTGATGCGGGTAGGAAGCACGCCTCTTTCCTGGAGATTCAGCAACCGATCCACATCCTGCTCACGGGCTTTAATGAATTCCAATTCAGGCAGACAGGTGGAAAGACGCCCCTGCGGATCCAGTTCCGCCACTTCCATCAGGCGGTTGAAGCGGTTCCGGGTATGATGGAAGCCAGGTATGGTTTCCACGATGTCGTCCGGGTTCATGTCACTGATCAAATCCTGGAAGGAGCCAAAGGCAAATCCCGCCTGGTAGGCCTGGCGGGTGTTTTCCACCACGTCGTAGGTGTGCGTGCCGGCTAGGTAGTTGTAACAGCGCCAGATGCCGTCGCCGGGGATGTCAATGTAGTTGCGTCCTCCCCGGGCCGGGTAGAGGTTGAGGGTTTGGCCGGCGGAATCTTTCAGGCGGCGCAGGACTTTCCAGTTGATGTGACGCGTGACTTTTTCCACATTGCGCATGACGGCTTTGGGGTCTTTGAAGACGTAATCGTTGATGCGCTGGAGGATATAGGAATCTTCCGTCCCGTCGCTTTTACGGTAGGTGGCCTTGTAAGTGGTGTTGATGTGCCCGCTGGGGATTTCCTTCCCGGTGACGAATTCCCCTTCAATGGCGAAGAGGTCTCCAATTCCGGCGATACGGCACAGAAGCTGGTCGGGAGCTGTCGTTACGGAGAGAGGGGCTGTCATGTCAAAGGTTGAAAGAAAGTTGAATGAATAAGTTAACGGATGAATTTATAACCTACAAGCTCATCAAGCCTGTTCCTGAGCCGGGAAATACCGTCTCCATTGAGCGCGGAAATGGGGATGACGTCCACTTTCGGGAAACGCATGCGGAAGTTAACCAGATTTTCTTCCGCTCCTTCCAGGTCCATTTTGTTGGCGACGACGAACCAGGGCTGTTTGGCCAGGTCTTCGCTGTACAGTTTAATTTCCGTGCGGAGATTCTGAAGGTCTTCAATGGGGTCGCGGCCTTCGCTGCCGGCCATGTCCAGAACGAAGACGAGCACTTTGCAGCGCGTGATGTGGCGCAGGAATTCATGTCCCAGGCCCCGGTTGTTGTGTGCGCCTTCAATGATGCCGGGAATGTCCGCCACAATGCAGCGGCGAAAGCTGTCGAATTCCACCACTCCAATGATAGGCTGAAGCGTGGTAAAAGGATAGCTGGCTACTTTGGGCTTGGCTTCCGAAATGTCTCCCAGCAATGTGCTTTTGCCCGCGTTGGGGTAGCCTACCAGCCCGGCGTCCGCAATGCGGCGCAATTCCATAAAGAAGACTCCTTCCTCCCCCTCCGTTCCCATCTCGGCTTCCGTAGGCGCCTGGTTGGTCGCGGAACGGAAATGCCAGTTTCCCTTGCCGCCGAGGCCGCCCTGGCACAGCGTGAACCGGGTGCCGATTTCCGTCAGATCCGCTATTTTTTCCAGTTCAATGCCTTCACCTTCCCGTTCCAGCCAGGTCGCCTCCGCCATGGAAGAGGCATTGCTGCGGTAGATAATGGTGCCGGGGGGCACTTTCCCGATGACGGATTTGCCGTTCTTGCCATGTTTCTTGGCGCTTTGTCCGCCTACCCCGTCCGTGGCGATTAATTTTGGATCATAAAAAAAAGAACGCAGGTCATTCGTGTGCGGATCCACTTCCAGAATGACGCTTCCGCCATCGCCTCCATCACCGCCGTCCGGGCCTCCCTTGGGCACGAATTTGGCCCTTCGGAAGCTGACCAGCCCGTTTCCTCCCTTTCCTGCCCTGGCGAATATGCGGATGTTGTCAACAAACATGGTCTGAATATGAAACATTTTCCTTCAAAACGCAAGACATGTGCAGGGCTGCACGGTTTTTCCACGGTGTAGGCCGCTGACTTTCCCGTGAAAGAGGATTTCGAATCATTACGGGAACTCCGGATGTTTTTACGATGCCCCGGATTGATTTGTGCCATGCTGGCTGTCTTCACAGTAATAAATGAAGAGAAAAATTCCTCTTATTAAAATAATCAGGGACAGCGGCAGCGACATGCCGCTTTTATTGGTGTCATGCAGACGTCTGCATGTAACGGACGGGGAAGGGAACCCAGGGTGAATAAACTCCATGCCAGAAGAGGAGCGGCAGATGCCAGACAGCAGAAAAAATTTCAGTTGAGTTCTTTTGATTTAAGCCGCTCCAGGCAAATAAAAAAATTATCGAGATAGTGAAGGACATGTCCAAAGGCAGGACGGCAGTTTGCGCGTATATCCAATCCATGTTCCGGGAGGGCGGCCCTCCCGGAAAACGGTATGTTTGAAAATGGCCTGTTTAGCGATTCCCAACAAGTTGTCCCCCTTGAAGATTGTCGTTTGCGCAGTGTTCGTGTCCGGCATGATCCGTCGCAGTTTCGGAAGGTCTGTTTCCAATCAGGAAAAAAATTGATTCAGTATTTCATGTAATGTTTTAAAATGAGTGGATTACTTATGGAAAACCTCTCTGGAGGCCACTGTAATTGCTTAAAATATGTTTCGAAAGTCTGCGGGAAAAATAAAAATTGAGGAGTATGAACCCATATCATGAATTTGCATGGAATTCTGTCTTTCTGGGGAAAGGCGGATATTGCCATTTTTCTTATACGTGATGGGCAAACGGTCTTTTGGATTGAAAATGAGTATGGGCGTGGCATGATTTCCGGGAATCATGCCACGCCTTTCCATCCACCTTCCCGACGGTTCTGAAAAAACCATAGTTCTTCCAAAGAACGGTGAATATTTCGCACGCATCGGACGTGACGAGCATTGCGAGATCGTGCTTCCCTTTCAGTCGGTTTCCGGAGAGCATGCCTTGCTTCAGTTTAAGGAAGGGGGATATGTCCTGGAAGACCTTGGCTCCACTAATGGAACTAAAATCAACGGCCTGACGCCGATGGTCGCCGCGACCCTTTACGATGGCGATGAAATCGCTTTGGGGGATGCCAGGCTCCGGTTTGCGGAAGAGCCATCTCCGGGATTTTCTGCCGAATCATCCGGGAGAGAAGAAGATGCCGTCCCTTCGATCGCTATGCGGAACTTACAGCAGTTGGCGGATGAAGCCGCCCGCACGACCCGGAATCATTATTTATGGATGGCTCTTTATGCCGTCCTGATATTTTTTCTGGCTGTGTTTGCCGGATTAACCTACAAACATTACAGGGTAACGGGTGAATTGCTGCCTCTTCAATGGCTGGATATTGAATCCCCCAAGGCCGCCTTGAAATCCATGCCTCTTCCTCAGACGGAAAACGGTATGCAGCACTGACCGGAATTTTTCAGTCCTGCCGTTTTATGGACTGGCCGGAGTATTTCCGGGCATGCGTTCCACATCCGTGAATAATGTGAAAGGAGTGGCGGAGCCCTGTTCCAATTCCAACAGGTATTGTTTAATGGTCAGGCCGCTTGCATATCCGGTCAGTTTGCCGTCGGCTCCGATGACTCGGTGGCAAGGGATGATGATGCCGACAGGGTTCCGATTGTTGGCCTGTCCTACTGCCCGGCATGCTGATGGGCGTCCTATTCGCCGGGCAATGTCTCCGTAACTTCTGGTTTCTCCATAGGGGATGGCTTGAAGGGCTTTCCAGACCGTTCGTTCAAATTCGGTTCCCTGGGGAGAAAGCGGCACGTCAAATACGCGGCGGGAACCTTGAAAATATTCATCCAGCTGGTCAGCCGTTTGACGCAGCAGGGGTGTTTCCTCCCATTCCAAATGCTCCGGCTGTGCCATGCGGCTGAAGAAAAGATGGGTGACGGCTGTGCCGTTTTCCACAATCACGACAGCGCCTGCAGGCGTCTGGTGGAGGAGCGCTCGGGCATGGGGAGGAAAAGTGGTTTTCATATCATGACCATAGCATGTGCCGGGTTAAAAGTTCTATTCATTTTGCAGGATATTTCGCCATTTGACAGGGGAAAGGAGGTATGAGGTCCCGAATGATGTATTTTGTTTGAAAGGCTGCGGAACTAGGTGCAGTATTGCTCCGTATGAAGAAGAGCCTATTTGCCGTGTTATTGACTGCATGCCTTTGCATGTCTGTAAAGGGAGAAGATTCCAAACCTCCGAGGACCCTCCCCGGCGGATGGGTTTATGTCTGGGGTGACGAGTTCAACGGTTCCAGGATAGACGCCAAAAAGTGGAAACCGGAGTTGGGAGTAATCCGTAACCAGGGATCCCAGCAGACTTATACAGGCCGACCCAAGAATATGAGATTGGAGGATGGCTGCCTGGTTTTGGAAACCCATTTTGAAAAGTTCGCCAATATCAATTACAAAAAAAGTTCGGCGGATTGGATCAAGAATACCAAGTTCATGCCCTATACCTCCGGTTCCGTTACGACGATCAAGACAAAAAATTTCATGTTCGGCAGACTGGAAGTGCGTGCCAAGGTTCCCAAAACCAAGGGCATCTGGCCAGCCATCTGGCTGCTTGGCAAGAATAAATGGGGCTGGCCCGCCAATGGAGAGATTGATATGCTGGAGAATATTTCCCAACAGCCGGATGTGGTTTATTCCACTTTCCATTTGAGTCCGGACGGCGTGTCCAAAAGGGATGCTTCCCGCGGAGGGACTGTGAAGATAGATAATCTTTCCGATGATTTTCATACCTATGTCATGGAATGGGACAAGGATTCCATCAAGTTGATGGTGGATGACAAGCTGGTGAAGTCCATTGACCTTAATACCACCAATTATGCCAATGGGGCGGGGAATCCGTTCCGTACGCCGTTCTATCTCATTCTCAATTCCGCCGTGGGCGGCACCTGGTGCGAGAAAGCTCCTAAAGACGGGCAAGGGTATCCTGTAAAATTCCTGGTTGATTACGTTCGGTTCTATCAGACGAAAGAACATGCCCAGCAGGCTAAGCAGTTTGACCCGGAAACCGGCCTGCCCAAGAAGAAATAGCCTTTTTCCAGGTTGAGACATGTCCGGCGTGGCGGCCGGACATGCAATATGTCACTTGCCTTGTCATTTCACAAATGGCGCGGCTTTTCATATTGGATTCTTCTGCAGTGTTTCGGAACGGGAGGCCGTGAAGGTCACAAGTCTGCATTTCCAGAGGAGATTGCTGTATAGCTCCGCGGGAATGTGCTTACCTGTGTTTTCTTTTTTATATTTAACGGAATAGCGCAAAAAAACGGCTCCGCCGGATGACGGAGCCGTTTTCGTTGGTCCAAAAAAGGGTTGGCTGATTTTAACAGGATGTTCCCGTGGTCTGGGCCAGTTCCTGGAAACGGGCCAGGATTCGAGCTGTAACAGGACCGATTTTTCCAGAGCCCAGCTGATAGCCGTCCAGTTTGGTCACGGGAACGCATTCCGCGGCAGTGCCGGTCAGGAAGCATTCGTCCGCACAAGTGATGGTAAAGCGGTTCATGGTCTTTTCCTGAGCCGGGATTTGCAGCTCCCGGCAGATTTCCAGCACTACCCGGCGCGTGATGCCGTCCAGGCAGCCGTCCGTAACTGGCGGCGTGAACACGGTACCGTCCTTCACGATGAAAATGTTGTCGCCCGTGCATTCGGCCACATTACCCAGGTCGTTCAGCATCAGGGCTTCCGCCGCACCCTGGCGCACAGCTTCCATTTTGGCCAGGATGTTGTTGAGATAATTGAGCGACTTGACCTGCGGACAAACAGTGTCCGGACGGTTGCGGCGCACGGAGCTGGTAATCAGGGCCAGCCCGTTTTCATATACATTCGGATCGTACAGGGAGATTTTATCCGCAATGATGAAGACGCAGGACCGTTTGCAGTTGAATGGGTTAAGTCCCAGATTGCCGACGCCGCGGGTAACCACCAGACGGATATAGCCGTCGTTCAGGCCGGAGGCCGCGACCGTTTCGCATACGGCGTTGGAGAGTTCTTCCTGAGTGTAAGGAATATCCAGCAACAGATAATGGGAGCAGTTGTACAGGCGGTCCATGTGGTCTTCCAGGCGGAAAACGCGCTTATTATAGAACCGGATACCTTCAAAAATGCCGTCTCCATAGAGTGTGCCGTGGTCGAAAACCGAGGTTTTTGCTTCCTCCTGTTCCACCAGCTTTCCATCTAACCAAATCTTCATTGTTATCTAGAATTGAGAAATTACTTATGCCGGAACAGAATACTCCTATTTGAGGAGGGGGGGAAGCTATAAATGCGCCGGAGGAAAATAAAAGTTCCATCGCTTGCGGCAATGGCGGCAGGGAGGCTTGCAACCGCTGAAAATATAGTCGGTATTCATGGAGCAGACTTGACATTTATTTTCCGGTGTTTTTAGCTCTCGCGCGCAATGTCAGATCCTTCCAAGTTCCGCAACCTCGCCATTATCGCTCACGTTGACCATGGGAAGACGACCCTGGTTGACCAACTTTTGCAGGCGGGAGGCGCCTACCGTGCTAACCAGGCCGTGCAGGAACGCGCCATGGATTCCATGGATCTGGAACGAGAAAAGGGCATCACGATTAAGGCCAAGAATACATCCATCCTCTGGAATGGATATACGATCAATATTGTGGATACTCCCGGACACGCGGATTTCGGCGGGGAAGTGGAGCGCGTGATGAAAATGGTGGATGGCGTGCTTCTGGTGGTGGACGCTTTTGAAGGGCCGCAGGCTCAGACGCGTTTTGTGCTCCGCAAGGCCCTTCAGGAAGGTCTGATGCCCATTGTCGTCATTAACAAGATCGACCGTCCGCATGCCGATCCCGCCGCCGTGCATGACCAGGTGCTGGAGCTTTTTCTGGAGCTGGGCGCCACGGATGAACAATTTGAGGCCCCTTTCGTGTACGGTTCCGCCCGCGACGGTTACTTCATGAATTCCATGGAGGGGGAACCTCCTGTGGACTGCACTCCTCTTTTATTCAAGATTGTGGAACATATCCCCGCTCCGAAGGATGCCGATCCGGAGGGTGAATTCAAGATGCTCGTTTCCAATATTGACTGGGACGATTATGTGGGCCGTGTGGCTATCGGCCGCATTACTTCCGGCACTGTGAAGAAAGGGGATACCGTGTGGCTCCATCAGAGCGACGGCTCCTGCATTTCCGGAAAAGTGACCCGCATGTTTGAATATTCCGGCCTGAGCACTACGGATTCGGCCATCGGCGTGGCAGGCAACATCGTAGGGGTGGCGGGGTTTGAAAACGTCAATATCGGGGAAACCTTGGGCGGTTCCGCGGATACGGAGCCCCTTCCATTCGTGGCGATTGATCCTCCTACCATTTCCATGGAATTTTCCATCAACAACGGGCCTTTCGGAGGGCGCGACGGCAAGAATGTGACTTCCCGCGTGATACGCGACCGCCTGATGAGGGAAATGCGGACGAATATTTCCATCCAGGTGGAGGATACGGACAAGGCCGGCGTTTTCTCCGTTTCCGCCCGCGGCGCCATGCAGATCGCCGTGCTGGTGGAGACTATGCGCCGTGAAAATTATGAACTGTGCGTTTCCCGTCCCACCGTGATCATGAAGAGGGATGAAAACGACCGCCTTACGGAACCGTATGAAACGATGTACGTAGAAGTTCCGGACGAACATGCCAACGGCGTCATGAAGCTTCTTCACGCCCGCAAGGGACAGATGGAAGACATGGTATGCAGGGAAGGCACGGGCCATACTTTTATTCAGGCTTATATTCCCACCCGCGGTATTATCGGTTTTGAATTTGAGCTGGTCAATCTGACGTCCGGCCACGGTATTTTCTCCCACCTGTTCCGGGATTACGGCCCCTATGCCGGGGACATCACCACGCGTACCACCGGCACCCTGGTTTCCATGGAGACGGGCGTTTCCACTCCGTTCGCGCTGGTAGCGCTGGAAGAACGCGGGCGTCTGTTTGTGGGGCCGCAGGAAGATATTTACGAAGGCCAGATTGTAGGCGAAAACCCGCGGCAGATGGATATGCCGGTCAACCCGTGCAAGGAAAAGCATTTGAACAATATCCGCTCAGCCACGAAGGGAGACGGCATCCAGCTTTCCCCTCCCGTCATTTTTTCTCTGGAACGTGCCATTGAGTACATTGAACCTGATGAACTGGTGGAGGCTACGCCTCATTTTATCCGTCTGCGCAAGCGCATCCTGAACGCCAATGACCGCGTAAGGGAATCCCGCAAAGCAGGAAATTAAGGTTCCTGGAGCGCTGGGGAAAGGCTCCTGTGTTCAAAGCGGCGCCGGGGTAGGGCCGCGCTGCCGGGTTCCCTGCGGTCCGCTGAGCGGAGGAATGGCCTTGTTCTGTTATGAATAATTCCGGTTTTTCCTGTGCGGCTATCGTTTTATTTGTCCGCAGCGGTTTCCTTGCGGAAGAATGCGGGTTAATGGTCCCGTAATCGGAGAAGCCCAGGGGACAGAAAAGAAGAAGACGGGGAACGGTTCGTTTTCCCGTCGTCTCAGAGGGATAAATACTCGGTGAAAGCGTTTCCCGCCTTACCCTGTTGGCGGGTTTTTCCAGAAAAAATGCCCGGTTTCTTTTAAGAAACCGGGCATGGCATTAAACTCGTTGAGGGAACTCTTTTTAGATTTTGCCAAAGAGGGTCTTGCCGGCGGACATAAGGTTGTCGGCGGCTTCCTGAAGGCGGGCGGCGACTCCCTTTTCACCCTTGGCAAGATAGGAACGGGGATCGTAATCCTTCTTGTTGCCCACTTCGCCATCAATCTTGAGCACTCCGTTGATGTGTTCGCACATGTGGGAGACGATCGGGCGGGTGAAGGCGTATTGCGTGTCGGTGTCGATGTTCATCTTGACGACGCCGTAGGAAACGGCTTCGCGGATATCGGAAAGTTCGGAACCGGAACCGCCATGGAAGACGAGGGGCATGCGAGCCGCTTCTCCGTGTTTGGCTACCACGGCTTCCTGACCGTCCCGCAGGATGCTGGGTTTCAGTTTGACGTGGCCGGGCTTGTACACGCCGTGCACGTTGCCGAAAGTGGCGGCCAGCATGAATTTGCCGAGGGGCGCGAGGGCTTCATACGTCATCAGCATATCTTCCGGAGAAGTGTAAAGCTTGTCGGCGGGATGGCCGGAGTTGTCCACTCCGTCTTCTTCTCCGCCCACAACGCCGATTTCGATTTCAAGAACGATGCCCAGTTCGGCGCATTCCTTCAGCAGTTCCCGGGAAAGCTTGAGGTTTTCCGCCATGGGAAGCGTGGAGGCATCCAGCATGTGGGAATTGAAGAGGGGGGCTTCACCGCGTTCCACGCGGCGGCGGGATTCGGCAATCAGAGGACGCAGGAAAGTATCCACATGTTCGGGCTGGCAGTGGTCCGTGTGAAGGGCTACGAGAACGTTGTGCTTTTCAGCCAGACGGCGCGTTGCTTCCGCCAGAACAATGGCGCCAAGGGCGGAATTGCCTACGGAGCTGCCGGAGGCGAATTTGCCGCCACCGATGGAAACCTGGATGATACCGTCGCTTTTGGCTTCGGAAAAAGCGCGGAGAGCGCCGTTGATGACTTCGATCGTGGTCACGTTAACGGCCGGATAGGCGTAGCCTTCCTTTTTGGCCGTTTCAAGCATGGTAATGTATTGTTCTGGTGTGGCTATTGGCATAACGGGGATATGATAGGTGTTTTTTTTCAGGAGGGCAAGGCTGAACTCAGGCGCACGCCGGGGTTGCAGCGCTCTTGCGGGACATGTTCATGTTCGAATCATTGTGACTTGCGGCCGGACTGGTCCACCGGAGCCCGTACGGCAGTAGCGTGCGGCGTCTCCGGAAAGAAGCTCCGCGTGGCTTGGCGGACTTGAAAATTCTACCTTGTTTTCCATTCAGTACGGTTGAAAGGAAATGCCCCTCCTTCGTTTTACCGCTGGAAGGGCATTCTAAAGATGGGCGGGATGGGGATGTTATTCCGGAATGGATTCTCCCCGGATGAGGTCTTCCCAGCTCTGGCGGCTGCGAATGACGTTCCATTGGTCCCCGTCCACCAGGACTTCTTCCGCCATAGGCCGTGAATTGTAGTTGGAAGACATGGAAAAACCATAGGCTCCGGCGGACAGTACGGCCAGGAGTTCTCCCTGGCGCACGTCCGGCATGTCCCTGTTTTGGGCGAGGAAGTCTCCGGATTCACAGATGGGACCCACAACATCCGCTGTGACGCAGGATCCGGAGGGGTGTTCTCTGACCGGGATAATTTCATGATAGCCCTGGTAGAGGGCGGGGCGGATGAGGTCGTTCATCCCTGCATCCACAATTTTAAAGGTTTTGGCTTTCCCGTTTTTTTCATACAGGCAACGCGTGATGAGTGCTCCCGCATTTCCTACGATAAGACGGCCCGGTTCCACAATGATGTGTAATCCCAGAGGTTGCAGGGTGGGGACGACGGCCTGGGCGTAAGTGCTCAGCGTGAGCTGGGCGCAGTCCTCATTCCACCATTCCTGAACGCCGGAATCCAGCGTGCCCTGGTAAACGATGCCAATTCCTCCTCCGATGGAGAAAAATTCAATGCCGTGTTTTTCTTTCAGGGAAGCAGCCAGGGGGGCGACTTTCCTGACGGCTTCCAGGAAGGGTTTCGCCTGGGTAAGCTGGGAGCCGATATGCATTTGCAACCCTTTCAGATGAAGGTTCGGAAGTTCGCGGGCCGCCATCTCATAAAGAGATTCAATGCGTTCGAAGTCCACGCCGAATTTATTTTCAGCCTTGCCGGTAGTAATGTATTTGTGCGTTCCCGCCTCTACGTTGGGATTGACGCGCACGGCCACCGGAGCCTTGACTCCCATGGAGGCGGCAATGGCGTTAATGGCCCGCAGTTCCGCTTCGGATTCCACATTGAAGCAATAAATGCCCTGCGCCAGGGCATAACGGATTTCCTGCTCGGTTTTTCCTACGCCGGCATAAGTGCATTTGGACGGATCTCCCCCGGCTTTGAGGACGCGGAAGAGTTCTCCGCCGGAGACGATGTCGAATCCCGCCCCGTTGCGGGCCATGAGGTTCAGGATGGCGATGTTGGAGCAGGCCTTGACGGCGTAGGCCACTTCCGCGTTAAGCGGTGCCAGAGCTTCCCTGAGGCGGTGAAAGTGGTTTAAAATGGTTTGTTTGCTATAAACGTACAGGGGTGTGCTTTCCTTGTCCGCCAGTTCCTGAAGGTTGACGTTTTCACAGTAGAGCGTGCCGTTTTTGTAAGCGAATGAATGCATGGATTATTCCTTGGTTGTGCTTTCGTTGGTTTTCCCGGAATGGAGAGGGGGGAGAGGGAATCTGGGAGTGGGAGGGTTGTCAATGAGCTGGGCGATCCAGGCGAGATCCTTGGAGCTTTCCAGCCCGAGTTTAATCAACATGGTAATGGGTACGGCCAGCAGCATGCCGATGGGGCCCCATACCCAGCCCCAGAAGATGACGGAGAGCAGAACCATACTGGTCACAATGCCGAATTGTCGTCCCAACAGCATGGGTTCCAGGCAGTTTCCCAAGGCTGTGTTGATCACCAGGTAGCCGCCGGCAACAATGATGCCCGCAGTAGGGCTGATCAGAAGCATGGCGAGAAGTGTGGGGGGGATAGCCGCGATGATGGAGCCGAAGGTGGGAATGAAGTTGAGGGCGAAAGCCACGATGCCCCACAACAGCGGAAAGTCCACGTTCATGTAATAGCAAAGCAGGAAAGCCAGAAGCCCTGTAACTGCGCTGATGAAGGTTTTAATAATGAGATATTTCTGAACTCCGGCCAGGGCCTTGGAGAATTTGCGGATGCCTGTGTCGCTGTTATGCCCCAGTTTATTGATGTTCGCCCGGAAGCGGGGGGCTTCCCCCAGGAAGAAAGTCATCAGGATCAGAATCAGGGTGGTGAAGGTCAGCATGGAAGCTAACTGCCCCATCACCCCTGTGGAAAACGCCACGATGCGCTGGCCGTTGAGCAGGTCCGGAAATTCCTGAAGCATCTGGTCAGCCAGGTTGTTCCAGTCCTGTTCAATCAGGAAAGCGCGGAGTTCATGGATTTTCTCCATCATAAGAGGCTGGTATTTGACCGTGACCGTTTTGGCCAGATCCTGCCCCAGGTATTGGGCCAGATAGCCCAGGCCCACCAGAATGCCAAAGTCCATGATGACCGTGAAAGTCACTGCCAGCCAGTGCGGGAAGCAAAGACGGCTCTTGAAAAAAGTCGTCAGCGGATAACTGACGATTGCCAGAAAGCCGGATAAAACGATGGGCAGGAGCACCGGTTTTCCCGCCTGCAGCCCGGCCGTGATGATAATGACGCTGGCGAGCATGAGCAGAATTTTCAGGCCCTCTTTTCCGGATTCTTTCTGAAAAGTCATGGAAGGATTGATATTAACGGGGTGGGTAATGGTAGCCTGTTTTCTGCAGGATTGCAATCTTAAAGGCCTTCATTTTCATGATGTTCCCGGAAGAAACGTTCCAGGTCTTCAAAACGGGTCAGGAGAAAGTCCGGCTTTTTTTCCCTGAGGCCTTTGATGTCCGCCTCCGCGGCCCATCCTGCGGAGAGAATGCGGATAGGGACAGAGCGGCATGCGTCCACGTCTGTGGGGGCGTCTCCAATATAGATGGCTTCTGAGGCGACGGCATTCAGACGGGACAAAGCCCGTTTGATGCGGTCCGGTTTTACGCCTCCCTCCGGGGAGCCTGTTTCCAGAATAGGAAAAAATTCGGACAGATGAAAAAACTGGAGGGATATCTCTGCGCTTTCCAGGCGTTTGCCTGTGACCATGGCCAGCCGAATGCCGAGGTTGCGGAGAGTGCTCAGCAATTCGGCTGTTCCGGGAAAGGGGGCGGGAGCCAGGTCTGCGTGCAGCTTGCGGTAATAGTGGATAAATAGTTCCCTGCCGCGTTCATGCAGTTCCGGTTTCCCGGGAATCAATTTCTGGATAACTCCCAGATCGTCCGGGCCGAATTGGCGTTCGATTTCTTCATCCGTCAATATTCTGCCGTCCAGCTTCTGGATAGCGCGGCGAAAAGCCTCCCGGCACAGGGGTATGGTGTCGGCAAGAGTTCCGTCAAAATCAAAAATGGCGGTTTTGATCATCAGCCGTACCCTACATGCCGACAACGGACGGTTCAAGGGGAAAGCCGTGCCGGAATAGTCATGATGGGGCTGCAGGACGGATGAATAAGCAGGACGTGTCATCCCGTGCGGAAAGGTCAACGTTTCATTCCTGTAGTATCTCTAAATCCCTTATGTACGGGAAGGCCCCAAAAGAATATCTGTCCCTGTGGAGCGTCATTGCATTAGGAATAGGGTCCATGGTGGGAGCGGGAATTTTCGCCCTCATGGGGCAGGCGACCCTGATGGCGGGAAAAAATGTATATTGGTCCTTTATTCTGGGAGGCGTTGCTGCCCTGCTTTCCGGGTACACCTACGCCAAACTGGGTTCCCGTTATCCCGGTTCCGGAGGAATTATGGATTATTTCAACGAGGCTTTTTCCCATAAGACCCTGTCCGGCGCACTGACCCTTATTTACCTGGGAACGCTGGTCATTACCGTGGCCCTGGTGGCCAAATCCTTTGGAGCCTATGCGTCCCGCCTGTTTTTACCGGACAGGGCAGTCACCATTTATTCCACGGCCCTTTTTGCCAGCGTGGCTATTTTGCTGCTGGGGGCATTGAATATGGGGGGAGCCAGGGCCGTTGGAAAGTCGGAAGTAATCATGGTGGCATTCAAATTATTGATTTTGACGGTTTTAATGCTTGCCAGCTTCGGTTCTTCCGTGCCTGTGGGCGCGGATCCCATTCCGGTGAAAGGGCTGGACGGTTTGCTGGGCAGCGTGGGATTGACATTTTTCGCATTTGCCGGCTACGGAATGATGGCCAATACGGCGGGCAATCTGAAAAATCCTTCCAAGACGCTGCCAAGAGCCATTTTTATGGCTATTGGCCTTGTGCTGGCCTTGTACCTGATACTCTCCTACGTAGTACTGTCCAACGTTCCCGCTACTTCCCTGGAAAGCCATACGGAAACGGCCGTAGCGCAGGCCGCCTATCCGGTTTTGGGCATGTGGGGCTTCATGGCCGTATCCGTAGCGGCTCTCATTGCTACGGCATCAGCCATTAATGCCACCATGTTCAGCATGCTGGACATTTCCCGGGCTCTGGCGCGCAACGGCCAGCTGGGAGCTATTTTTAAACAGCCTTTCTGGGGCCACGGAACGGAGGGTTTTTTCTATCTTTTGCTGGGGATTCTGGTGATGACGAATGCCTTTAACCTGGTAGCCATCGCCAATTTGGCGGGGGCCTGTTTTCTGATCAGCTACCTGGCGGTGTTCGTCGCCCATTGGCGGCTCCGGAAAGAGACTCAGGGAAATGCGCTGCTTATCATCCTGGGCTTTCTTCTGATGCTGTTTATTCTGGGGGCGTTCTTTTACCAGATGTTCTTCAGCCAGCCTTATCTGATTCCGTTGATTGTGCTGTTTGTAGCCGCCTGCTTCATCCTGGAATTCCTGATACGCAGGAAGATTGCGAAAAATGTTCCCGGAGTTTCTTGACCCATGGGTGCGGGAGAAAACCGGGGCTTTTTCCCGGCCTTTTAATGCAGGAAGGAAGTCAGGGGGCTGGTGGCTGTAGCTTGGGAGGAAACGGCGGGAAGGCCGGACAGATAAGCCATGCGTCCGGCACGGCATGCCAGGGCGAACGCCTCCGCCATGGCGGAGGGAGAGCCGGAGGCGGCGATAGCCGTATTGACGAGCACGGCATCCGCTCCCATTTCCAGAGCCTCCGCCGCGTGGCTGGGCGCTCCCAGCCCCGCGTCCACCACCACGGGGACAATAGCCTGTTCAATGATGATGTTAATCAACTCCCGGGTCAGTACTCCCTTGTTGGTGCCGATGGGGGCGCCAAGAGGCATGACGGCCGCCGCTCCGGCTTCCTGAAGGCGTTTGGCGAGCACGGGGTCCGCGTTAATGTAGGGAAGCACGGTGAAGCCTTCCCTGACCAGGATTTCCGCCGCTTTCAGCGTTTCAATGGGGTCCGGCATCAGGTACTGGGCGTCCGGGTGAATCTCCAGCTTGATCCAGTTGGGCAGCCCGGCTGCTGCCGCCAGGCGCGCCAGGCGTACGGCTTCTTCTGCCGTAGTCGCTCCGCTGGTGTTGGGGAGAAGGAGGTATTTTTCCGGATCAATGAAATCCAGAATATTGGCGGCGGGATCGTGGGAACCCGTCAGATCCGCCCGGCGCAGAGCCACCGTCACAATTTGGGCGCCGGAGGCTTCCAGAGCTTCTTTCATGCTCTCATTGGAAGGAAATTTTCCCGTTCCCACCATCAGGCGGGAGGTGAACTGGCGTCCGGCTATCTGCAAAGGTGTGTCTGTCATTGCGGGATGGAGGGTACCTCCGCTTACCTTTTCAGGCAAGGGAGAATGAATAAGAGGGGGGCAGCATGACGGCTGAACGGAACATGGCCCGGGAAGGGCCATTCTTTATTCACCGCTGAAGGATGCGCTTCGTAATGCTCTGGGTTTTCCAAGGATTTCCTGATAAAGAACAGCCGCTTTCAGGGATTTGGGGTGGTGAAGGGAATTTTTCAGGGAAGGAGATTCCACTGCGGCTGATGACGGAAGAAGGTCGGGCAGATGTTCCTTCATCTCCCTCTTTTGCAAACGTTGCAGAGCCGCCTGTTCCGCATCGGAAAGAGAGCGCATGGATTGCCGGGCTTCTTCCGTAGCTTTTACGTAGCGTTCCAGCACATTTTGCGCCGTCTGCCGGGCTGTTTCCTCGGGTTGTGCAGCCGCCGGCGCCGGGATCGGCTGCGGTTTGCGGGCCACGGCGGGGGAGGGAAGCTCTACAGGAGGGGCTGAGGGCCGCGGTGCGCGGGCCGGTGCGGCAGGTTGGGTTTGCTGTGGCTGCGGGGTTGCCCGGCGCATTTCCGCAATGACTTCCCTTACGCGTTTTTCATGATGGTTCTCCGTGTCCGGAACGGACGGTTCCTCATCTTTTTCATCCGGTTTCAACAATTCGATTGCTTTTTTGATGAGGAAAATCACCCCGACAATCAGCCAGAACCAGAGTTTCAGGCTATTGTCATCGCCTCCGGAGGCGAGCATGTATGCCAGTGAATCCATAAAGGATAAAGGTTTCCGGAAAAAGCAGGCCTTTCCGGAAACCAGGGAATTTATTTATTTGATGGAAGAGGGAGGCGTATCCGGTTGAGCGATGGAATCTCTCATTTTGGTGTCAGCCACCACGTTTTGGTAACGGGCGTAGTCCAGCACTCCCAGATTGCCGTTGCGGAAGGCTTCCGCCATGGCCATGGGAATCTGGGCTTCCGCTTCCACCACCTTGGCGCGCATTTCCTGCGTTTTTGCAGCCATTTCCTGTTCCGTGGCTACGGCGGCGGCGCGGCGGACTTCCGCTTTGGCCTGGGCGATTTGTTTGTCCGCTTCCGCCTGCTCGGCCTGGAGGCGGGCGCCCACATTGCCGGCTACATCCACATCCGCAATGTCAATGGAAAGCACTTCAAACGCCGTGGCGGCGTCCACCCCCTTGTCGCTTACGGTACGGGAGATCACCTCCGGTTTTTCCAGAACATCCTTGTAGGAGGGGGCGGAACCTACGGCGGAGACGATGCCTTCCCCGACGCGGGCGACCACCGTTTCCTCCGTGGCGCCCCCTACGAAGAGATCCAGGTTGGTGCGCACCGTTACGCGGGCGCGCACCGCCACTGCAATGCCGTCACGGGCCACCGCCGTCAGGCGCGTTTGGCCGGAGCTGGGGTTCGGGCAGTCGATGACTCGGGGATTGATGGAGGTGCGCACGGCTTCCAGCACGGTCTTGGAAGTGCCTTTCACGGCCAGGTCAATGGCGCAGGCGCGGTCGTAGCTCAGCGGAATGCCGGCTTTCTCCGCCGCAATCAGGGCAAGCACGCAGTCCACGATGTCGCCGCCGGCCAGGAAGTGGGCCTCCAGCTCATCCGTGCTGATGTCCAGGCCCGCCTTGGCGGCCGTAATGCGGGTGTCCACCACCAGGGGATAGGGCACTTTCCGGAGCCACATCCCCAGCATGTTGCTCATGGAGACGGGCGCTTTCGCCAGACGGGCGCGCAGCCATGTCTTGAAGAATTTGGCGATGATGGCGAAAAAGATGACCAGAAAGATGACGAGGACGACGACCAGAATGGTCCCCCAGGCGGTTGCGTTGGAAATGTTTGCTGACAGCAGGTTGTTCATGTATCCTTCCATACCATATGAACCGAAGCAGGGTAAAGATATAATTGTGTTACCTGCGGTTTAAAGATATTGACCTTTCGGAGGATTCGTGGCAATGCACTTGGCCGTGCGCACCATTGATTTTGATTATCCGCTGCCGGAAGAACTGATAGCGGACCGTCCCCTTCCGGACCGCTCCGCGTCCCGGATGATGGTCATTCACCGGGATACGGGCATGATTGAACACAGGCATTTTTGCGATTTGCCGGAATATGTGCGGGAAGGGGATCATTTTATCCTGAATGATACCAGGGTGGTTCCGGCAAGATATTTTTCCAACGACGGTTCCATTGAAATAGTACGCGCGGAGGTTCTTAATCCCCTGTTGTGGAAGTGCATGGTGCGCCCCGGACGCAAAATGAAGCTTGGGCGTACGGTTGCGGTCGGAGAGGCGGTGGGCACCGTGGAAGGCATTGATGAGGAAGGGTACCGCCTTATCCGGTTTGACCGGGAAGTGGATGAGGAAAAATACGGGCGTCTGGCTCTTCCCCACTATATGAACCGGGAAAGCGACCCATCCGACAGGGAGCGTTACCAGACCGTTTACGCCAGACATGAAGGGGCCATTGCCGCTCCTACGGCCGGGCTGCATTTTACGCCGGAGCTGCTGGCATCCGTCCCCCACGATTTTCTAACCCTGCACGTGGGGGTAGGAACATTCCGTCCCGTCAAGGCGGACAGGATAGAAGACCATCAGATGCATACGGAGCATTTTTTTCTTCCTGAAGCCGCTGCCCGGGCAGTCAATAACGCCAGAAGGGTCATTGCCGTGGGCACCACCAGCGTGAGGGTGCTGGAACATGTGGCAACGGCGGAAGGTCTGCCGTTGAGGGAGTGTTCCGGTTCAACGAACATCTTCATCTATCCTCCCTACAACTACAAGGTGGTGGACGCCCTGATCACGAATTTCCATTTGCCGCAGAGCACGCTGCTGATGCTTGTCAGCGCCTTTGCGGGCAGGGAGCTGGTCATGAAAGCCTATCTGGAAGCCATCCGGGAACGGTACAGATTTTTCTCCTATGGAGACTGCATGTTGATTTTGTAAGGTCCCGGCGGTTTTTTCAAGTATCCTTTGGAAAAAGCGCGGATGGTTTTAAAGACTGTCTTCGGGAGGGTGCTGCGGGCGGAGGGACGGCGGCGGAACGCCGCCCGGGGAAGAATTGGAGTTCCGGCTTCTTCTGAGTTCCAGCAGGTTTTTTCCGTGGTTCCTGAGTTGGTGGAGGGTAATCAGCATATGCAGTATTTCTTCCAGCAGGATGTTCATCACGTTGGCATAATGACGGTCCGTGCTGTTCTGGCACAACCGGAGGAAATAGGCGGCTTCCAGTTCCGGAGCGTTCCATTTGTTCCGGATGATGCGGCTTCTGCGGGAGGCCCTGGGCCAGCAGGGATATCCCCGGTCCCTCAAATAAAGAAGGTAGCAGTCTTTTAACATGTCAAGCTGGAAGGTTGCGCCGGCACGTGCCGGCAGGGAGATGAAGGGGTGCATGTCTTTTACTCCCTCCAGCGTCATGTGGATGGTTGTTTCCGCAAGCACGGTCCAGTAGAGAATGGGTTCCGTTACGGCCCGGCTCCTCCTGCGGAACCGCAGGTAGAAATGGCGGCTGAGCTCCAGGACGGAAAGGGCTTTAATGTAATGCGTCAGAACCGCCCGGCCGTATTGCCGGAAAATGAACTGTTCCAGCCTTTGCTGGAGATGAGCGTCTCCCATTGCCATCTCCTTCTTAAGAAGGTTCCACTGTTCCTTGAATATGGCATCTTCAGTCATAGATTTGAAAAAATCAATTATTTCCAATATAAAATAAATTAATTTCCTGGAAATTCAAATGGAATTGGGGGTATTTTATCAATTTTTCCAAGTTCAGGGGTATGGGCATGGAGCATGGAAGAGCCTGAAAACGAAAGTGTCTGCCCGGCGGGCGTTCCTGCTTTGGATTTTCCGGGCCGGCGGATTATTTCCGTTGTCCGGCAGCAGGATGTAAAAATTGCCGATGGTGATGTATGGGTATTTGTCCGACCGCCAGTGCGGGACAATGACCCGGCAGCTTCCCGGGAATGAACAGGACGAATTTTACTAACACATTTGATAGGAATCCCGTATGGGAAAATTTAATTAGAAGCGGTCGCAAATAGGGTATGATGAAAATTTGCCGGGACCATTTTTCATGCAAAAAGTGCGACTGCATTTCCATGCGGCGCAATGCGTTCTTGTGAGGGAAAATAAAACGCGATAGCGTAAAAACGCGATAGCGTAAAAACGACTTGGCGGTCAAGAATACCCCTTATCCCTGTCACGCGCGTATGGATCACGATTTCAGCCTTATTCTCACTTTTGTCGGCGGATTGGCCGCTGCCCTTCTTTTCGGCCTTATTGCCAGAAAACTGCATTTATCCCCGCTGGTGGGCTACCTGCTGGCCGGGGTGGTGGTAGGGCCGTACTCGCCGGGATTTGTTGCGGATTCCCATACGGTGGAACAATTCGCGGAGCTGGGCGTTATCCTGCTGATGTTCGGGGTGGGGCTCCATTTCCATTTGAAGGATTTGATTGCCGTGCAAAAAGTGGCCGTGCCGGGAGCCGTTGTGCAGATATCCGTGGCTACCGTGCTGGGGGTGCTGGTCGGGTGGATGTTCGGATGGTCCGCGATTTCCGGACTGGTTTTTGGCATGGCGATTTCCGTGGCGAGTACCGTAGTGCTGACGCGGGTGCTGGAAGACAACCAGAACCTCCATACGCCCGGCGGCCATGTGGCCCTGGGATGGCTGGTAGTGGAAGACCTGTTTACCATTCTGCTGCTGGTTCTCATCCCCGCCGTGATGGAAGCGCGCCAGAGCGGCGCCGGAGACTGGGGCGGCATTCTTTCCGAGCTTGGCTGGATGTTCGTCAAGCTGGCCCTGCTGGTGGCCCTGACGCTGTTTGCCGGGAAAAAAGTCATTCCGCTGGTGCTGCGGTACGTGGCCCGAACGGGCGCGCGTGACTTGTTTACGCTGGCTGTGCTGGTCATTGCGCTGGGCGTGGCGGTGTGCTCCGCGGAATTCTTTGGCGCTTCCATGGTTTTGGGGGCGTTTTTGGCGGGGATGGTTGTAGGCCAGTCGGACTTCTGCGCGCGCGCGGCGGCGGAAGCCATGTTGATGAGGGATGCTTTTGCGGTTCTCTTCTTCGTTTCCGTGGGGATGATGTTTGACCCGATGTCCGTGGGGGATTGCTGGCCTCTGGCCCTGGCAACGCTGGGGGTGGTGATGATCGGCAAGCCGCTGGCGGCTTATGTGGTTGTTCGTTGCCTGAGGCGGCCGGTGCCGCTGGCGCTGAGCGTATCCGTGGCCTTGGCTCAAGTGGGTGAATTTTCTTTCATTCTCGCCGGAATAGGTCTCATGTACAACATCCTGCCTCCGGATGCCAATCAGGCCATCATTCTGGCGGCTGTCGTCTCCATTTCCTTAAATCCCATCCTGTATCGGCAGATTGGACCTGCAGTCAAATGGCTGCAAAAACGCGGCATAGGGCTTGCGGACCCGGGGGGCGTGAACAGCATGGCCTTGCCCGCTCCGGATGCGCGGCGCGTGGTATTGGTAGGGTTTGGCCCCACGGGGCGCATTCTTAAGAGGATATTGAATGACAACGGGGTGGAAGTCATCATCGTGGAAATGAACATAGACACGGTTACCGCTATACGGGAGCAGGGAGGGGATATTGTTTACGGGGATGCCAGCCAGCGGGAAATTCTGCGCCATGCGGGCATTGAATATGCGGAAAGCCTGATTCTCTCCGCTTCCATTCCGGACGCCAAGGAGATAGTAGGCGTGGCTCTGGAGCTTAACCCTCATATTGACGTGATGATTCACACCAAGTACATGAGGGACGTGGATATACTGAAGGAAGCCGGCGCTTCCCAGGTTTTTTCCTCGGAATCGGAAGTAGCCCTGTCCATGGCGGAATATTTCCTGCGGGAAGGCGGTGCAGACGACGAACAGATCGTTTCCGAGCGCCAGCGCATTCGCGCGGAGCTGGACAGGGAAATGCCCGGAGTTTCCGTTGCGGGCCATTCATAATCGTTGGCTCCGCTTTGTCCGGGCAGAGGTTCCCATGCCCGGAATGGACACCGTTTCCCCTTCCTGGATTCGGAACATGTTTTTACGGGAATCCGGCAACAGTCATTCAACTTCTGCCCTGCTTGGACGGTTTAAGAATGACGGTAACGCGCCCCAGGTGGTGCAGTGCGTTTTCTATCTGGTTTTCCAGCTGCGAGGCGATTTGGTGGCATTCCCGGATAGTCAGGGAGGCGTCCACGGAACACACGCAGGTCAAGGTTGGGAAATTGTCCTCCCTGGTCAGGTCCAGCTTGAGGATCTTGCGGATGTTTCTGTGCTGCTGGAGAATGAGATTTACCTTCAGGCGCACTTCCTCCGGAGAAACCTGTTCCGCAATGGCGCCTGTTTCCATGTCGCGGCAATCCGGTTCAATGCGGCAAATTACCTTTTCCGGCTTGAGTTCATGCAGAATGGAATCCCTGAAAGCCTCCACCACATGGTAGCCGCGTTCCAGGGGCCAATCCGCCGGAATTTCCACATCCATGAAATAACAGGGGGCCTGTTTGCCGTGGCCTGCATAAAAACCGTGAATGCGGACATGGTGGCGCAAGGCCAGCCGGTGGATAATCATGTCCGGCTCCATATTGGAAAGATTCTCCCGCGCCGGTTCGATATGGACGATGACGTCCGCTTCCGGCAATTCATGCTTTACAATGCCTTCAATGGATTCCGCCACATCATGGGCGTCATCCACGTGCAGTTCCGCAGGCGCTTCCACATCCAGCTCTACAAAGATGCGCGAGCCTCCGTCACGCAGGCGGATGCGTTTGACCGGATAATCCGGGGCATTCTTTTTCATGGCGTCCAGCACCTGACGCGTCAGGGAGGAAGAACCGCCGTCCATCAGGGCGTGGATGGAACGTTTGGCAAGGCCGAAAGCCACGGAACAAACCAGAGCCGCCACAAACAGGGCCGCAATGGCATCCGCCCTCTCCAGGAGGCCGTGCCAGGCTGATTCCGCAGGGACCAGATGGGCCAGCCAGATGCAGAAAAGACCCAGGAGCACGACTGCGGAAGACCAGATATCCGTGGTAAAGTGAAGTGCATCCGCTTCCAGGGCCTGGCTTTTGTGCTTTTTGGCTATCCGGCGGAGCATGGCGGAACGGTTCACATCTACCAGCAGGGAGACGGCCACTACGGCAAAAGCCCACCAGGTGAGGGTAATCTCCGCCTCATTGTAGAACAGACGGTCCACAGCCTCCCAGACAATCCAGGCGCAGGTAACTAAAAGGAGGGCTGTTTCCGCCAGGGCGGAAAGATTCTCCACCTTTTCGTGCCCGTAGGGGTGGCTTTCGTCCGCAGGGCGGGACGCCACTTTTACGGCGTAAAAAGTCATGGCCGCAGCCATCAGGTCCAGCCCGCTGTGCAGGGCTTCGGAAATGATGCCGAGGCTGCCGGTTACAATGCCGGCCCAGAGCTTGATGACCGTTAAAAAGGCGGACCACAGGACGGAGGAAAGGGCCGCATGTGATTTTTCCTGGTGCGCTGCTTGTTCCATAAGACAGGGAAAAAGAAAGAAGGGCATATCTAAGCCCGCCTCCCTTTCTTAGTCAATGATAACAGAGGCGGCGTTAGAACTCAGGCTTTGGCCCATGACGGAATCACCCCCTGCACCATCAGGGCTGGATGCGTAACAGGAGCCTGCTGTGCGGATATATTTTTTTATTTTCACTATTAAAGAAACAGTATTTATTATTTTAAATAATCAAAATATATTAAAAATTAATTGAAGGCGGTAGAAGATAACTCTGAAAGCAGCCGGTTGCCGTGACCTAAAAAAGTATTGCCAATGCTGGGGAATACGTTATTTTGCGTGTGTTGAGAGTGACTGCCAAGAGGTAGCCGGAGCTCCTGAAGGTGCGCGGCGTGTTCCCCGGCAGAGTATCCGGTACCTGTAATATATTTACGGATGGCCGCACCCTGATTCCCTTCCTGCGTGGTATTTGCAAATGACAATGTGTTCCCCGGGTTGTAGAACAGTTCCACTTGTTAGTTTGTCTCTTTTCACCTACACTTACTATTATTCCCAATTCTATGTCAGGACATAATAAATGGTCTAAGATCAAGTACGTTAAGGCTAAGGAAGACGCCAAGAAGGGCAAGGTTTTTGCCCGCTTTGCCCATGAAATCATGCTGGCCGCCAAAAGCGGCGGCGGAGATCCTGATCTGAATCCGCGCCTGCGCGCCGCCATTGACGGAGCCAAGGCCGTGTCCACCCCCAAGGAAAATATTGAACGCGCCATCAAAAAAGGCACCGGGGAACTGGGAGGAGCTACCATCCAGGAGATTACCTATGAAGGCTACGGCCCCTCAGGCACGGCTTTCCTGATTGAAGTGGCGACGGACAACACAAACCGTTCCGCTTCCGAGCTGCGTACCCTGTTCACCAAAAACGGAGGCAGCATCGGTACGCCCGGTTCCGTGGCTTACCAGTTTGAACGCAAGGGAGAGGCCCGCATCATGGCGGAAGGTCTTACGGAGGATTCCGCCATGGATCTGGCGCTGGAATGCGGCGCGGATGATGTGGAACAGGGGGATTCCGACAATGAATGGGTGTTTGTTACGAGCCCAACGGAGTTGAACAACGTGTGCGCCGCCCTGCGTGAAGCCGGGCATACGGTAATTTCCATGAAGCTGATTTCCGTGGCGCAGAATGCTTCCGTGATTAATGATCTGGAAACGGCGAAGGCCGCCCTGCGCCTGTATGAAGCGCTGGACGACTATGATGACGCGCTGAACGTCTTCTCCAATTTCGATGTGGCGGAAGAAATCCTTGAGCAGCTTGGTTAACGCTGTTGTCCTTCAGGAGACGCCTGTTGTTGCAGTTCAATTTTCTTTTCCATGTCTGATACCCCCCCAGATTTGACTCCGGAACAGGTTTCTCCGGAGCCGGCGCCCAAAAAACGTATTATCCGCAAAACCAAGTCTGCGGCGGAAGCTCCGGTAAAGCCCCAGACTGCTGCGGAAGTGCCCGGGACGGAACAGGATTCTTCCCCGGCTCCCCGCAAGCGGACGATAAGGAAGAAGGTTGCTGAATTGGCGGATGATGGGATGGAAAGTGTCGATATGCCGGGGAAGAAGACTTCCCGTAAGAGCAGTGCTGAAATCCCGGTGGAAGAAGCGCAGGATGTTCCTGCCAGGCCCCGGCGCGGACGCCCGCGCAAGAAGCCTGTGGAGGAGGTTCCGGAAACTGACGGCTCTGCGATTGCCTCCGGAACGGAAGCCGCCGTCAAGCCGGTGCGCAGGCGTGTTGCCAAGGCTGTTGCTCCGGAGAACGGTGATTCAGCCGGCCCTGAGGCGGAAATTGCCGTTCATGCAGCGCCCGCCGAGCCGGCTTCCGATTCTTCCGATTCTGTTCCGGAGCAGCCCGCAGAAGGCAGGCCGAAGGTTATTCGCCAGAGATTTGTGAGGAAACCGAGGGAACAGGAGCCGGAGGCGGATGCTTCCGTTCCGTCCATCAAGGTGGTGCAGGAAGGTGCGGCGGATTTTTCCGAAGATGCCGCCCGGGAGCCGCGTCGGACAAATGAGCCGCAAAGGCAGCGTTTTGACAGGCAGAACCGCCGGAATAACAACGACCGTTTCAACAAAAACCGGAATAACCGCCAGGATGGCCGCAATGGCAGAAACGGCAATGACCGGGTTAAAAACCGCTGGAATAATAATCAGGAGGGCGGAACCCCACAGAACAGCGCCCCCCGTGAACTGGCGCCGCCGGAACCGGTGGACGGGTTGCTGGAAATTACGAATAAGGGGTTCGGCTTTTTAAGGAAGCCGGATAATGATTTTGACGCTTTTGCGGAAGCCGTTTATGTGCCGCAGGATATGATCCGCAGGTTCGGTCTGCGTCCTGCCGTGTGGGTGCATGGGCAGGCCTGCCGTCATGACCGCGGCATTCTTCTGACGGAAATTGCCTCCGTTAACGGGGTTGCTCCAGAGAAAGCGCGCAAGAACCCGCACTTTGAAGAGCTCAAGGCGGTCAATCCTAATAAGCGCATTTCTTTTGAAACCCGGCCGGAGCGTTACACCACCCGCACATTGGATCTGATTGCTCCAATCGGGCGCGGCCAGCGCGGCCTGATTGTCTCTCCGCCCCGCGCAGGGAAGACGACGCTGCTTCAGCACATGGCGGAAGCCATTCTGGAGAATTACAGGGATTCCATTCACCTGATGGTGCTTCTGGTAGACGAGCGTCCGGAAGAAGTGACGGAGTTTAAACGTTCCCTCCCGGGAGCTGAAGTATACGCCTCTTCCAATGATGGAAGGGTGCGCGATCACTGCCGCATGGCGGAACTTTGCATTGAACGCGCCAAACGGCTTGTAGAGGCGGGGCAGCATGTTTTCCTGCTGATGGATTCCATTACTCGCCTGGCCCGCGCCTACAATAACGCTGACAAGGGAAGCGGCCGCACGATGTCCGGCGGCATTGATGCCCGCGCTCTGGAAATGCCCCGGCGCCTTTTTGCCGCCGCCCGCAATACGCGCCAGGCCGGTTCCCTGACTATCATTGCCACCGCCCTGGTGGAAACCAACAGCCGCATGGATGACCTGATTTTCCAGGAATTCAAGGGGACGGGCAATATGGAACTGGTGCTGAACCGCCGCATTGCGGAGCAATATATCTTCCCGGCCGTGGACATTCTGAAATCGGGGACGCGGAGGGAAGAGCTCATTATGCCGGAAGCATGGCTGTACAAGATGAATCTGATCCGCCGCGCTTTAGCCGGGCATAAACCCGTAGAAGCCATGGAACGGTTCCTGTTTTTCCTGAACAAATACCCCAGCAATACCCAGATGCTGCTGGATTTGAAACAGAAAGCGTAGGTTCCCCGATGGCGCAGAGCCTTGGAGGCTTGCGGAATTCCGGCCGGAAAAGCGGGAAGCATTTGTCTTTCCTGATGAGTCAGGAGCGTGCTTAAACGCCTTTTTTGCTGTTCCAGATGGCGATATGCAGACGGTCTGAAAAACGAAGACCGTAGCGGAGACACCATTCCACCGCCTGCGCACGCATGGCGTTCAACTCATCCCGTGTGGAGGCCAGGGGCATGATCAGAATTCGTTCCGGGGGAATGTCCGCTTCGGAAGCCCGCCGCAGAACGGCCCTGACATCGTCCTCGCACGCCACGACGAATTTGAACCAGGCTTTCTCCGTACCCGCCAGACAGCGCAGGATATCCGGTTTCCAAGTCTTAACGTCGTTATTGCCTGAATGGGGGAGTTTGGGAGATACGTTGAATTGCGTGACGCGTTTCAGCAGTTCCGTATCCGGCATGATGGTGCCGTTGGTTTCCATTTCCACGGCATGATCCGGCAACAGGCGCAGCAGGGCGGGAAGCGCCTTTTGCTGAATGAGCGGCTCCCCTCCGGTCAGGACCAGGCGGCGGCATGGATAATGGAGCACCAGTTCAGCCGCCTTTTCAGGCGCGAGGCGCATTCCGGGAACCGTTCCGTTCCAGGAATACGCCGTATCACACCAGGAACAGGCCAGATTGCAGCCTGCCAGACGCAGGAAAACGCAGGGTGTTCCCTGGGAGACTCCTTCCCCCTGAATGGAATGGAAAATTTCCGGTTGTCCGTGAATCTGGGCCAGTGTGAGCATGATCAGGCTGGCCTGAGACTATCATATCCCTGCCGTCCGTCAACGACTCCCTGAGGGAAGGCGGGTGCTTCCTTGTTCTCCGTGCATTTCATTTTCCGGCAGATGTTCAACTGTTGCTGCTGCGGAAGGCCGCACCCGTGAACAGGAGCAGGATAAATCCCGCGACGGAGGCTGCACCCGTGAACAGCTTCTGAAAGGAGGCATGGTCTTTTTCCTTCTTTGCCAGCTTTTTCACTTCTTCCCTGGAAGCTTTCCGCATGGCCGCGCGGGCTTCGTCATAGGCCCGGGATGCCTGTTCTTCTTTTTTACGGGCCTGTTCCAGAGTTTTCCGTACATCTCCGGACAGCTCCCTGTATTCGGCCACCGCCAGCAAGTCTTCATCGCCCGGTTCCGGGACAGCGGATTCGTCCCGGTCATCGTCGGCCAGAACCTTGTTTTTCTGTTCGGTGAGTTTCTCCTCCGCCTTCTGCATCAGGCGTTCCTGTTTGCCAGACTTTTCTTCCAGAGTTTCCAGCGCCGCATCTACGGCTTTTATTTTTTCCTTAGCAGCTGCGGTTTTCTGGCGGATAAGGTTCATCTGTGCCTGAAGTTCGGAAATATTTCCCTTCTGAGGGGCAATCCCGGACAATTTCTTCCTGCTTTTGGCCTCTTCCCGTTTTTGGGCCAGTTCGCGTTCCGCCTGTTCCAGTTCCGCCTGAATGCTCCTCTGCTGATCGGTCAGCCTGTCAAGCTGGGTTCTCATTCCCTCCTTTTTCCGGAGCAGTTCCTCCCTGGCGGATTTGGTGCTTTCCCTTTGCCTTTTCATGCGGCGGCGCAGCCGGTCAATCTTTTGGTCGTGTTCCTTCACTTCTTCCTGCTGGTCCGCCACGCTTTTTTGGTAGGCGGAATCCTGGATTTCCTGATGCTGTTGCCTTTTTTGTTGGAGATAAGCTTGCTGGAATCTCTCTATGTCTTCTTCCGCCGCCCGGGTGGCATCCTGGGCATCATCCAGCTTCTTTCGGGATTGGATAACGGCTTTTTCCAATATTGCGGCCTCCTGTTCCAATGTTGTTTTTTGGGCGGCCAGTTCCTTTCCTTCCGGGGAAATGCGGTTTTGATAGTACCAGACGGAAAATCCGGCGGTTAACAAGGTCAGGAGAAGCAGTACGTAGCGCATGGATATGTTCCGACGATTCGGTCAATGATATAAAAATGGGTAAGCCTTGTCAACATGGCAGAAATAAGAACCGCCCGCTTCCCTCCGGAGATGAAGGAAGCGGGCGGTCTGAAAAGCAGGTTTCCGGAAATGCGTCTTTCCCTGTTAAAGATTCAGGGAAAACGCAGAGATGGCATCTATCTCTTTCGCGATTTTATCCAGCAGTTCATCGGAAACCGGCTGGTTGGTCTTAATCACGGTCAGGGCCTCCCTGGTGGCGTGGTCGGCCGGGGCGGCGATGTTGTCAATGTTGATTCCATTGGAAGACAGGGCGGAGCCGATGAGGGCGATAATACCCGGGCGGTCCTTGTAGCGCAGGCATAATGTCGTGCCGCGCAGGTCCGCGTACAATCCGTTGAAATTGTTCAGGCGGGAGACCATGGGGATGCCTTCCGTCACCACGCCGCGCACGCTGGTGTGGAAATATTCCTCTTCCTCTTCCATGGCCACGTCCAGCGTGATGGAATCTTCATAAGGTTTGTCGTCTTTGGGTTCCCTCGCTTTGAAAACGATGCCGTGCTCCCGCAGGGATTCTTCCGCGGCGGCAGGCATGAGCCCTTTTTCCGCATGCGGCAGAAGGCCTTCCAGAATGGGGGCCGTAAACCATTTGCGGAAAATGCGCAGGTTGCCGTAAAAAGTGCATTCCACGCGGCGGATGGGCTTGTTGCCGCCGGCCTTGCGCGCCAGGGAGGCGAGCAGAAACGCCAGTTGAAGATGGGCCGGATTGAGGCCGCTGGGGGATTCCCCGTTCACCACGCAGGAGGTGTCGCCGTCGGAAAAGTAGGCGATCATCTGTTCTGCGGCGCGTTTGGCCGCTTTCGTATTGGCCTCCCGGGTGTTGGCTCCCAGGTGGGGAAGAATCAAATCCGCAATGGGGGCGGAAGGCTTCTCTCCGGGCGCGTCCTTGGGATGTACGTCCGTCAGGTAGCCGATGTTTTTGCCTGCGGCCTTGGCGGCGGCCAGCGCTTCTTCATCCACCACGCCGTAGCGGGAGCAGTTGATGAGCACTGCTCCGTCTTTCATTTTTCCAATGAGCTCCGCGTTCACCATGTGGTGGGTGGAGGGGCCGCCCGGAACGTGCAGGGTAATAATGTCGCACTGGGAGAAAATATCTTCAATGCTGGTAGGGGTGACGCCGATGTTCAGGGCGCGCTGGCGTGCCAGAAAGTGGTCGTAGCCCAGCAGAATGGGTTCAAATCCCTGAAGGCGCTTGACGAGGTTGCGGCCGATGTTGCCCAGGCCGATGATGCCCACCGTCTTTTTGGTCAGCTCGCTGCCCATGTATTTTTTCTTTTCCCACAGGCCTTCCCGGGTGGTGGCGTCCGCCTGGACGATGTGGCGGTAGTAGGCCAGAATCATGGCCATGACTTCTTCCGCCACAGCATTGGAGTTGGCCCCGGGGGTATTCATGACGTCCACGTTTTTTTTGCGGGCGTACACAATGTCAATGTTGTCGTAACCGGCTCCGGCGCGGACGACCAGCTTCAGGGAAGGAAGGGCGTCCATGATTTCCGGAGTGACTTTTTCGCTGCGGACGATCAGAGCCACGGCATCCGGATGGGCGGCTACCTGTTTTTCCAGAGGCGTATCAGCGTCCTGGATGACTTCATAGCCGGCCGTTTTAAGCGTGTTGGCCGCTACGTCGGAGAGTTTGGTAGGAATAAGGACCTTGTTCATGTTGGTACGGTGGAAAAGATTATTGTTCAATGGTATGGATAAAAAGCCCGCTGCGCAGCTTGGGTTCAAACCAGGTGGATTTGGGAGGCATGATTTCTCCGGCGTCCGCTACGCGGAAAAGGTCGGCCATGGTGACGGGATACAGGGAGAAAGCCAGCGCCATTTCCCCGGAACAGCGGCGTTCCAGTTCTCCCAGACCGCGGATTCCTCCTACGAAGTCGATGCGGTCGCTCGTGCGTGGATCGTCAATGCCCAGAATGGGAGCCAGCACATTCGCCTGGAGGATGGCGCAGTCCAGGCTTTCGATGGGATGGCCGGCCGGGAAGGTTCCCGGTTTGGCCGTGGCGGAATACCAGCGTCCATTCAGATACATGCCGAACTCATGCTTGGCGCGGGGGGCGTAGCCTTCTCCGGGAATGGTATCCACAGGATTTATGTCAAAGGAGGTACGGAGTTTTTCCATGAATTCCTCTTCAGTCAGGCCGTTCAGGTCGCGTATGACGCGGTTGTAGTCCATGATGAAAAGGTCTTCATCACAAAAGACGACAGCCATCAGGTAGTTGAATTCTTCCTGCCCCGTGTAGTCCGGGTGTTTCTGGCGGCGCCTGGCGGAAACGGCGGCGCTGGAAGCCGTGCGGTGGTGTCCGTCCGCAATGTAAAGGGCGTCCACTTCCTCAAAGCTTTTGCGGATGTCTTCCACCGTGCCGGGCTCGGAAACGGGCCACAGGATATGGGTGACGCCGTCCTCCGTGGTAAAATCATATTCGGGTTTGTGGAATTTAATCCATTCCCGGATGATGGCGGAAAGACCTTCATGTTTGCGGTAGGCCAGGAATACCGGTTCCGTCTGAGCGGAGCAGGCGTCAAAATGCTCAATCCGGTCAAGTTCCTTTTCCCTGCGGGTCAGTTCGTGCTTTTTAATGGCGCCGCTGGCATATTCATCCACGGAGGCGCAGCCGACGATGCCCGTCTGTACGCGCCCCCACATGATTTGTCGGTAGATGTAGAAAGACGGCCGTTCATCCCGGAAGAGGTACCCTTCGCGGACAAACCTTTCCAGGTTTTCCCTGGCCTTGGCGTAGGTTTCCGGGGCATGGATGGCGGCTTCGCTCGTGTCGATGTCGGAACGGCAGATATGGAGGAAAGAGGCGTCATTTCCGGCGGCCATTTCCTTGGCTTCCCGGTGGTTCATGACATCATAGGGGAGGGAGGAGACCCGCGCGGCCAGTTCCCGGGGAGGGCGCAGGGCGGGGAAGGGATGGAGAGTGGACATGGAAGGAAAAGTTCGGAAAGTCAGTAATGGGAAAGATGATATAGCGCGCGAATGCTGGAAACAAGCCCGGCCAAAATGCATGCCGCAATGAACAGCAGCAAATAACGTGAAATGGAGTCCTGAAAGAACGGGTTGTCCGGGAAAGACCGTGCCTGATTGAAAGTTTGGACGATGACGAATGTCGCCGGGATGCGGAAAAGATCAAAGATGAACAAGTTCTGGGATATTCGAGATGTATCCTGTTCCCGGCGATTGTTCCGTTCATGTTCCGGCGGAGGCGTTCCGCCCTCTTTTCCGGACGGAGCCGGAAAAGAGGGCAGGGGCCTCGCTTATTTGAGCTTCAGGATATCCACGATGCTGGACGTGATGGAGCGCATGTCATCCATCGTCAGCTCGCCCATGTGGGCAATGCGGAACGTTTTGTTCTTCAAGTCCCCGTAACCGTTGCCGAGCTGCATGCCGCGTTCAATCAGGGAGTTGTTCAGGGCGGCGATGTCAATGTCCCTCGTGTTGCTGATCACCGTCAGGGTGCGGGAAAGGTGGTCCCGGTTGGCAAAGACGCTGAAATATTCATCCGCCCAGGAACGCACGAATTCGGCCATGGCTTCATGACGCGCAAAGCGGTTTTCCACACCTTCCTGCATGATGCGCTGGAGCTGGAGGTCCATGGCGTACATGATGGAGATGCAGGGAGTGTTCGTGTACTGGTAGTCCTTCTTCTGGATGGTGTCGTAAATGGAACGCAGGTCAAAGTAGCAGCCGCGGTTGGGAACGGAGGCGGTGCGTTCGTACGCTTTTTGGGATAGCGTGCAGACAGCCATGCCGGGGGGCAGGGCAAGCGCCTTCTGGGTGGAGGTCACCAGTACGTCCACGCCCAGCTTGTCCGTTTCAATCCGGGAGCCGGCGGCGGAACTCACGGCGTCCATGCACCACACGACATCCGGGTATTTTTTAAGCACTTCCGCAATTTCCTCCACCGGGTTCTGGATGCCGGTGGACGTCTCATTGTGCGTGATGCAAATGGTGTCGTATTTGCCGGTGGAGAGGGCGGCGTCCACCATTTCCGGGGTAGTGGGCTGCCCCAGTTCGCTCTTGAAAATATCGGAGGGCACGCCGTTGCCCGTAGCGATCTTGTACCATTTGTCGCCGAAGGCGCCCACGGAAAAAATGGCGGCGCGTTTGGCGGTGCAGGAACGCACGGCGCCTTCCATCAGGCCCGTACCGGAGGAAGTGGAAAGCAGAATTTCCTGTTCTGTCAGCAGGATGCGGCGCAGATTGTTGGAAATGCGGCGCTGCAGGGCGGAGGCCGCTTTGGATCGGTGTCCCATCATTGGGCCGCTCATGGCGGCAAGTACTTCAGGTGCTACTTCAGTGGGTCCGGGAATGAATAATTTGGTTGCCATTTGTTTTTAAGAACTGGGTACGCATACTATAGCGTCTCCAAACGGTTTGACTATGAATTTTTGTTGAGCCTTACCGGGAAAACCTGCCGCAGCAGCGGAGAAAGCAAAGAGAGGATGTCTGTATTGGGCGGCACAGGTGGCCAGTTGGGAGTAATGCGGGCAGGATGCGGCGCTCCGCATGTTCCGTCATCCCATGCCGGCATGGTTCCTCCGGTGATCCTTTTCAACCGGATTTTCTGGCAGGAAATCAGGATGGAACGAGGCGGTGAACCTGTGCTGAAACGGTTCTCACGTTCTGCCGGTGAAACGGCTTTTTTCTCCTGTTCGGAAAGGCAGGGCGCAGGACTTGCCCTCTTTCCGCAGGAGGAATGTTTTTGAAATTTAGAGGCTGATCAGCTTGACGAGCCAGTAACCTCCGAAGAAAAGCCAGATATACAGGAAGCCTGCAAGCAGGAAAGGCCGCGCTCCGGCTTTCTTAAACTTCTCAAAGCTGGATTCCGCGCCCAGGGCCGTCATCGCCATGGTCAGCAGGAATGTATCCAGGGTGTTTATGGCGTCCACAAGTCCGGCAGGCAGCAGGTGCAGGGAATTAAAGCCAATGACGGCAAGGAACAGGAAGGCGAACCAGGGAATGGTAATTTTCCGTTTTTCCCCGTTTGCGCCGGAAGAGGGATCCCTCCGGGCCAGGACAATGCTCAGGACGACCAGCACCGGGGCCAGCATCATTACCCGGATCATTTTGACGATAATGGCCGGATCGGAAATAGCTTGCCCCATGGCGTTGCCGGCGCCCACCACATGCGCCACTTCATGAAGGGTGGCTCCGGTAAAAAGCCCCATTTGTTCCGGCGTCAGATCCAGTATTCCGGCCCGGTGCAGGGCTGGATACAGAAACATGGAGAGCGTGCCGAAGATGACCACGGTGGAAACGGCCACAGCGGCTTTGTAAGGTTTGCTTTTGACGACGGGTTCCGCCCCCAGAACGGCTGCTGCCCCGCAAATGGAACTGCCGATGGAGGTCAGCAGGGCCGTGTCCCTGTCCATTTTCAGCAGGCGCCCCAGCCCGGCTCCCAGAAGAATGGTGAGAGTGACCACAATAAGGTCGAGCGCCAGGGCGGAGCCGCCGATGTCGATGACACTTTGAAAAGTCAGTTTGAATCCGTACAGGACAATGCCTGTTCTCAAAACCTGCTTGGTGCAGAACTGAATGCCGGGAACCCATGTTTCCGGAAGGTGGTTGCGCAGGCTGTTGGCGTAAAGCATTCCCAGCACGATGCCGACGATCAGCGGGCTGAGGGAAAGATGTTTCACCCATTCAAAATCAGCAATGTAAAAAGCGGAAAAGGAAAACAGAACAATAAGCAGGATGCCGTGGAGGGGATTGGCTAGATGTTTGGGAGACATGGTCGGTAAATGATGGTTGCGGCTGCCCGTTGTATCTGGCCGGGAGCGTACCGGATTGGCTGCGGAATAATATACGATGCAGCCATTATAAAATCTAATTAAAAATTGTTATAGCCAATTAAATTTTGTTATAATAATATCGGCAGAACTTGATGAACAGTTCATTGATTCTGCTGTGGTCTCCATGTCCTGAGACGAAGTGGAAGGTGCGGCGAATTTCCAGGTGGCGGAGATGTATTTTCTTCAAACTTCCGCGTTTGAATTCTCCCCGGACAGCAAGGGAGGAGAGAAAAGAGCACGCCGGAGAATGCTCCAGATACATTTTGATGCTTTCCGTATTGCCCAGCATCATCAGAACATGGAGGCCGGAAACGGAGATCCCGTGTTTTTTCAGCGCTTCCTCCACCACCCGACGCGTGCCGGACCCCGGTTCACGCATGATCAGGGGCACATGGGAGAGTTGCGGGAGGGAAAGCCCTTCACTGGGCACGGCGGCCTGCATGCCTCCTGCCAGAATAATTTCGTCCTCCATAAATGGCTGGTAATGCAGGTCCGCGCGCGTTGCCGTGCCTTCCACGATGCCAAGCTGCACGGATTCATCCTGGACGGCCTGTTCTATTTCCTCCGTATTGCCGCTTTTCAGCCATATGCGTATTTCCGGGTAATGGCGGTTGAACAGGGCCAGCAGCGGAGGCAGCACATACTGGGACATGGTGGAGCTGGCTCCCAGGCTCAATTCGCCGGAAACAGGGGAATTGCGGCCAAAGGATATTTCTTCAGCCAGCGTTTCGTATTCCTTGAGGATGCGGCGGGAATGGGCCAGCAGGCGCACGCCTTCCGCCGTCAGGGCAATCCCTCGTCCCTCCCTTTTGAACAGACGGGCATCCAGCAGACGTTCCAGTTCCTTGATATGCCGGGTGACGGCCGGCTGCGTGATGAACAGTTCTTCCGCCGCGCGCGTAAAATTCAGGCGCCGTGCGACGGTTTCAAACACTTTCAGCCGGAAATCCGTAATCATGGAGAGGAAATAATATTCAACCATGCCGCCGGGGGGACGGCAAGCTCCTTTCCTCCGCATGATGGCGTACGGCGCTGGGAATGGCGCTCAAGCGCAAGACGCGCGGGTGCCCGTAATATTCCGGAACCGTACATCCTCTGAACGGCAGGTGGCGGAAGAGAGTCCAATGCCTATATGAAACTGCATTCCATGATTATTGCCGGCGGAGCCGGCCTTTTGTTGTTGGGGGCCTGTTCCCCCTCTTCCTATCAGACCACATTTCCGGAACCGGCCTATGTAAAGGTTTCCACCAATAACGGAGCTTATGCTCCTTATCCGGACGATCCTGTCGGCCAGCAGGAACTGGTGTACTGGTATAATTCCCTTGCCGCTCCAATGACGGTGGTTGCGGAGGTTCCTCCCACTCCCATTGTCACGACAGGTTCGGGGCCGGTTGTTCTTGATTCCAGCGATTTCTCCGCGAAATTGTACCGCGACAGAACGGAAATCAAAAAGAAGGATAAGGACGGCAATTGGGTTACCAGCGTGCGCCCCACCACCCCCGCAGACCAGCGCATGAGGAATTACGTGATGGCTTCCAAAAAAGCCCGTTAGATTTTTCCTCCGTTGACGAAAGACCTTTCCGGCCTGCGTTCCTCTCCGGAGGAAGCGGGCCCGGCTTGTTTACGGGCAGATTTTTCTTCCCATTCTTCCGGGCAAGTGGGGCGCCGGCGGATAATTTTTCCCGGCCAGGGCAAATAGGCGTCCGTGTAAAAGGTGGAACCGCAACCCCGGCATTCCAGCATGATGCCTGTATCCGGCCTTCTTTGTTCTTCCGGAGTTTGCGGAGCAGAATAAAGCCCGGCGTTTCCGCAGTGCGGGCAGCGGATGGAAAGAGGAATGGTGTGTTGAACAATCAGCGTTGCCGCGTAAGCGAGTGCCCAGGCAATGTAGCCCGCCCAGAAAGGCCATTCCGGATGAAGCAGCCAGACTGCTGCAACAAGGAGAGCGGAGCACAAGGCATACAGAAGGCTCCGCTTCTGCCTTCCGGCAAGGAGATGGAAGCAATAAACCGTATCCTGCATAAAAAGGAAGGAGATGAATTTACAGGTCATCCAGCGTCCATTCATCCTTCCATTCCAGGATAATCTGGTCACCCTCCCATTTCATGGGCAGCCACAGGTAACGGCCGTCAATGGCGTTTTTGGGTCGCCAGATGTCCGCCATGAAGATGAATTTTCCGGGTTTGCCCTGTACAGGCAGGATGAAAGTGCTCTGGCCGCCGAACGTGATGCCTGCCTTGGGCCCCACGCAGGGATTTTTCAATTCCATCCATGGGCCGGCGATGTTTTTGGCCACGGCGCTGCGGGCGGCGTTGGGAGCCCAGCCCGTGCATCCGGAAGCGATAAGATAGTATTTGCCCTTGTGTTTGAAGATGGCGGGAGCTTCCATGAAGCGTCCGGGAAATGCCCGGACGAATTTTCCCGTATGCCCCGTGTAATCCGGCGTCAGCTCCGCGATGTGAAGGGTGATATTGCCTTCCGAGGAATAAATGTGGTAGGCTTTTCCATTGTCGTCCACAAAAATGGTCATGTCCCGGCTCATCTGCCCGCCGGGATAGTCCCTGCGGATGATGCGGACGTAGTCGGGCATTTCCTTGGTGAATTCGGTCGTCTGATCCTTTTTATCCATGTTCAGGGGCCATTTGCCCGGGTTGACTCGCCCGGCCTTCAGGAACTTGAATGGCCCTGTGGGTTTTGCTGCCGTTGCCACCCCCGCGTAAGCGGATCCATATCCTTTCCCCTTGAGTTCCAGGTGGAACCACATCACGTACTTTCCGGTCTTTTTGTTGTAAACCACTTTGGGGCGTTCCAGGATGCAGCCCTTGGCGATGGGGTGGGAATGGTCCCCCTCCACCACCTTCAGGGCGATTCCTTCGTCCTTCTAGTTATAGAGGTCTTTGGAGGAATAGCAGTGAACCCCTACCTGGGCATAGTTTCCTGCGTCCCCCTCCACCTTATGTTCTCCGTACCAGTAATAGGTTCCCTTGTCGTACAGGATGCCGCCGCCGTGGGCGTTGATGTGCGCGCCGTTGTTGTCCGTCCAGATTTCTCCGGGTCTGAAGGAAGTATGTTTAATTGGGGTTTCTGCGGTGGAGACGGAAGCCGCACTGTAAAACAGGCAGAGCGCCAAAAGCGATTTCATGGTATTTATCATGGCCGGGATAGTGTGGAAATAGAGGATGGAGAAGGTTCCGGTTGGCCGTACAGCTTGTCCCAGGCGCGGGAAAGAGCGTACAGGGCATATCCGGTGCCGTAGAATTTGTGGTAATTATACAGGGGGTAGTCCCACCAGGCCCCGTCTGTTCCCTGGCGGGTGAGAATATCGTCCGCCAACAGGGATGCATGACGCTTTACCTGGTTTGGCGCCAGCATGTCCAGGCACATTCCTGAATAATAGTATCCGTAATAGAAAAAATAGCCGGAATTCTGGGCGAAACTCTCGTGGGGAGTTGGTTTATGCAGGGCCATCGTCAGCCATCCCCTGCGGCTCCACAGGCGGTCCAGGCCGTCCACAAGCTGGCGCAGGGAGATGTCCTCCGGTTCCCAGAGCCTGATGGCGTAATCACAGGCGGGAGTCCGGGCCAGGCTGCCGGTATGGCGGTTGATGGGCCTGCCGGGATAGAAGGAATGGGAAAGGGAATAAACATAGGTTCCCGCAGGCGTCCTCTGGGATTTGAGGAATTTCAGCGCGCGGGTGAATATTTTATCATCAAGGGAAAGGCCGAATGATTTTCCTGCCATCCAGGCGGAGATAAGGACGGTTCCCGTCAGGAAAGAGGTGGGCTGTGCCGCAGGGCGTTTGCTGAAGCCGGAATAAGTGAGGTAGCCCCAGCCCCCCATGGCGGAAGCCAGTTCATTAAGTTTTTTTACCTGGGAGCGGGCGCATTCCTTCAGTTCCCTGTAGCGAAGGCTGTCCGGGGCCAGTCTTGCAGCCCTCATGCTCATGGCATCCAGCACGTAAGTATGCGCCCAGGTGTTGTAAACGCACAGAGCGTCGCCGCGTTTCAGATGGGGCATCGTACGGATTAGATAGTCTTCAGCACGGGTCATGGCTTCCTGCACGGCGGGTTCATGATGCAGGGGGCTGGCGTTGAGCCCTGCAATGCACAGGGCGGTACTGGCTGTTTTGAAGGTGAGGGGCCCGTCCGGGTAGGGGCAGAGGATGTTCCAGGTGCCGATTACCCGGTGGTCGCCCCAGGAGCCGTCCTTATTTTGCGTTTTCAGCAGGAAATCCACGCCGCGGCGGAATGCCCTGTCAAATTGTCCGGGTTTTGCAGGGGAAATATCCGGGATTTTGGCGATTGGAATAACATCCGTTTTTTCCTCTGGCACGGATTCCCCCTGCGCTGCGGGAAGATGCAGGCACAAGGTGGCGAGAAAAATGGTCGTCAGCGGGCGGAACATGGGTCATGAAGTTGTTGCCGCATCAGAGGGATACAGGGATTCTCTGACGCGGGAGACGGCATATAAGGCATATCCGGTGCCGTAGAATTTGTGGTAATTGTACAGGGGGTAATCCCACCAGGACCCGTCTTCTTCCTGCATGGGCAGGAGGTCGCTTGCCAGATGGGCCGCATGGCGCGCCAGGTGTTCCGGCGTCACTTCCTCCAGGCAGCGGGCGGCGTAATAATACCCGTAATAGAAAAAATAGCCCGCGTTCTGGGCAAAGCTTTCATGGGGAATGGGCTTCTTTACAGCCAGCGAAAGCCAGCCGCCGCGGCTCCAGATGCGTTCCAGGCCGTCTTCCAGCTGACTCCTGGAAATAAAGGACGGGTCATACCGCATCAGAGCCAGATCCCCGGCGGGAGTGCGGGCCAGGCTGCCGGTGTGGCGGTTGATGGGCCTGCCGGGATAAAAGGAATGGGAAAGGGAATAGACGTAGCTGCCGGCGGGCGTCCTCAGTTTTTCCAGGCAGGCGACGGCGCGTTTGACGACGCGGGGTTCCGCTTTGAGGCCGAAGGCCTGTTCCGCGTCCTTGTAGGCAAGAAGGACTGTAGCCGTCAGGAAGGAAGTGGGTTCCCCAATGGGACGCTTGGAAAAAGTTTCAAATGTGTAATAGCCCCAGCCGCCTTGGACGTCCGCCATCTGGTCCAGCGCTTTGACTTGGAGGGAGGCCACCTTTTTGAGTTCTTCGCGCAAAGGGGCATCCGCAGGAAGGTTCCGCGCCGCCCGGCTCAGGGCGGAGAGGCCGTAGGCATGGCCCCATACGCCAAGCACGGTACGGGTGTCTCCCCGTTTCAGGGTGGGCAGCGTGGTTAGCAGGTACTGCAGCGCCTTGTCCAGGGATGCCTTGACGGCGGGGTCTTCTTTCAGGGGGCTGGTCAGGAGGCCGATCACGCACAAAGAGGTTGAGGCTGTCCTGAATGATCTGGGGCCTTCCGGATAAGGGCAGAGAACATTCAGACCCTTGGTGCGCGTATGGTTTCCCCAGGAACCGTCCCTGTTCTGTTCTTTCAACAGAAAGTCAGCCGCCTTCCGGATAGAAGCGTCCAGCGTTTCCCGGGAGGGAGGCGGAACATCCGGAACCCTGGCAATGGGAATGGTATCCCTTTTTTCCGCTTTTTCCGCCGGAACAGGAGCGCAGAGCGCCGTACTGGCTCCAAGGGCGGCAAGGAAAAGGACGGCTTTATTCATGGGGATCCGTTAAGGGAAATCAGGCCTGTTGGTCCTTGATGGTCACCTGGACGGGAAGGCCGGGGGCGAAAATCTGGCTGGCGGGAACCTTGGGCGTGATGATAATGCGGCGCTTGCCGTCTGCTCCCGGAATGGGGCTGGCTTCCGTAATAACGCCGGGAATCTGCATGTTCGTTATTTTGATGACGACGGTTTCCCCCACCTTGGGCGTAGCGGTGGAGTCCGGAAGAGTAGCCTGGACAATCAGTTCCGAGTCTGGTGGAACGATGGTGGCGATTTTGTCAAAAGCTCCCAGTTTGCCGCCGGGTTTCAGCTTTTCCGCCACCGGAATGGCCACCCACTTTTCCGCCACATATCCGCCGTACAGCAGGATGCCGTTTTCCGGGGCCTTGAAAGAGGCCATTTCCCGGTCTGCTTTCAGTTCATTGTACTTATTCTGAAGGCGTCTCAGGGAGACTTCCGCCTCCGTCAGGGCTATCTTTTTCTGTTCCAGATCAAAATCCGCCTGCTTCCTTGCCTGTTCCAGATCCATCTGCTTTTCCTTGACTGCCGTAGCATAGTCTTCCCCCAGGCGATGAATATTGCGCAGCTTGGCCAGTTCCGCAACGAGTTTGGCTCCCTGAACGGCAAATTCGCTTTCCCCAAGTTCATTTTTCAGGCGTTTCAAAATGATCTCTTCCGTTTCTTCCGCCACCTGGTCATCCTTGTACATCTTGGTAAGCTGGTTCAGCTCTTCCTGTTTGTAGGACATGTGGCGCAGGGCTTTGTTGACGCGTTCCTCTTCTTCCGCCAGCATGCGGGCCTTCCGCTTTTCCAGAAAATCCTTTTGATCCTCTTCCGTCCGTGTCAGGGCCGTCTGATATTTTTGCAGGGCCAGGGCGGAACGTTCCTTCTGCTGGTCCAGGGCGTACCGGAGTTTCAGCACCTCCAGGTTCTTGCTCTTGATGGCGCGTTCATAATCTTCGATACTATTGTCCAGTATGCGGAAGTCCGCCTGAGCTACGGATTCCCCTTTCTTGACGGAACTTCCCTGCGGCATGATGCCGAGCAGGAAAATGTCCGAGGTCCCCTTGGGGGAGAAGGAAATGGATTTGGTATTTTTTTTGGGAAGAAGAATGCCCGGGGCAATGGAATCCGCCAGGGAGGGAATTCCCAGGGACAGGGCGGCCAGAAGTCCGGCCATGGTAAGGGATGTGCAGTTCATAATAATAGGATGGGATCAGGACTGGTGAGCGGAGAAGGGGACGAAACGTCCCTTCTTTCCAAGAATAACGGTGTGAAAAGCGGTTTTCTTTCCTTTATGTGAGGCCGGAACGGCTTCCGTGCTTACTTCGAACCCCGCTTTTTGCAGTGTCCGGGAAAGTCGGGTGTCCGGGCGGGCTACCGTAATGACCAGCAGACCGCCCTGCTTGAGTGCGGCAAAATAGTCGGAAGCTTCGGCTACGCTCAGGTTCATGCGTTCGTGCGTGGAATGGGACAGAATGGCGTGGAAGCTTTTCGGATTCTTGCGGGCGATTTGAAGCGCCGGGGTAAATTCCACGCTGACGCGGGGATCGTGCAGGAATCCGGGCCGTTCCTGGTTCATCAGTTCCTTGTGCCAGTCGATAAGCGGTTTGCAGGGTTCCGCCACGATGAAGCGGGCCTTTTCCCTGCGAATTTGATCCATCAGGGCGAACAGGGTGAATCCCAGGCTGAGGCCGTCGAGAAGGAAGGAGGGCTGGTTGGCTCTTTTAACCGGAGCCGCCGCCATGGCTGCCGCCGCTTCATTGCTTCCGTGGGAAAAGCTGGACGCTGTCTGTACGCCGTCGCGCAAAAGAAAGTGGAAACCGTCCCGTTCCCATAGGTCGAGAACGGAGCCGTCGGGCAGGGTGGAGGAAGCTAGTTTGGTAATGGGTTTCATATGAGATAATGCCGGATACACAGCGTAGGAAAGAACGCTTTTCAGGGCAAGTCCGGACAGCGTGTTTGAGATGGAATACGCTTCAAATTAAAAAAAATTGCACGGAATTCAGGTTCTACGCATTCTTTTTCTTGATTTACGGGCTGAAATAAGCGAGAGCTATCGTTCAGCACAGTTATTTTTCCGATATGAGTAATCCACCTCCCCCCTCCATTCCGGGCGGTACTCCGCCTCCGCCCAGCATTCCGACTCCGCCGGCTGCTCCTTCCGTGCCCAAGGCACCTGCCGCTCCGGCCGTTCCTCCGGTAGCCGCCGTGCCTGCGGCACCTGCTGCTCCGCCTGCCGCCGCTGCGCCCACTATTCCCCTTCGTCCCGCCGGTCTTGGCGGAGGCATCAAGCTTGGCGGAGGATTAAAGACGGTTGCCCTCGGCTCCGCCACTACGCCTGTGGCCCCCGTGGTTCCTCCTGCTGGCGCGGCGCCTGCCGCTGCCGCTCCTACTGTTCCTCTGACTCCTCCCGGAGCAGGCATGGCGACAGCACAGCTTCCGCAGGCCACCATCGGGCTGAATACCGCACCCGCGGCCTCTCCGGTTTCTTCCGCCTCCTTTACGGCTAGGAAGTTTCAAGAAGATACGGATGCGGCTCCCAGTACGCTGTTGAATGTTCTCTCCTTTGTGGCCCTTGCCTTTGCGCTTGTTTTCATCGGTTATCAATACGCTACGGACACCTTGGAAGCCCGCAGCATGGTTGGCTGGCTGGGCGGAGACTCCAAGCCTGCCCCCGCTGCTCCCGCCGCCGATGAAGAAACGGCCGATGACGTTTCTGCCGAAGAGTCTTCCGATGATGGCGCCGATGCGGAAGAATAAGTGAACGTAATGATTGTTGAAATACTCTAAGCGGTACTATGGCAAACGTATTTTCTGAAGCAAATTTTGAGGATGAAGTTCTGAAGTCCGACATTCCTGTGCTTGTCGATTTCTGGGCTACATGGTGCGGGCCCTGCCGCATGATCGCCCCGATTATTGACCAGCTTTCTACGGAATTGGCCGGTAAGATCAAAGTGGGCAAAGTGGATGTGGACGCCAACAACGGACTGGCCGCCACCTATGGCGTGCGCACTATCCCCACTCTTCTGATTATCAAGGACGGGGAAATCATGGATACGATGGTGGGAGCTTCTTCCAAGGACGCTATCATGCAGCGTTTGCGTCCGTTCATGTAAATCATCGGACTGGTTTATTCATTCAAACCGGCCTGCTGCGGAATTTACTGCGGCAGGCCGGTTTTTTTACCGGGCAGCATTATTAGAAAAGGACGGATGGGAGAGGATAAAGAAGGAATGGTTCGCTGGAGGAAGATTCATTTTTTCTTGGCAGAACCGTCATGGGAGAATACATTACCAGCGTAGATTCCGAGCAGCGAGGCTATTCCCCGCCCCTTTTTTCGTTATGCGATTTATCTCTGCCATTCTGCCTTTCCTTTCAGTCTGCTGCCTTCTTCCCTCCGCTTGGGGCGCGGGCAACATGGCGCCGGATTTAAAGTCTGGTGCGTTCTGGAAGCTGCCTCAGCCGGATTTGTTCGGAAAGTATTTTAACGGAGAGCCCGGCGGCTGGGTGGATAAAGGCAAGACCCAGCTCCGGATTGCGAAGCCCTCCATCAAGATAGGGGACATGTCCCTGGGGGAAATGCTGGTGAACTGGAAGGACGGAGCCCCCCAGTCAATGACTGTCATGATGTACAACAAGGGGGATAACGGGGCCATTGGCAAGGATGAATTTGACAAGCGCCTGGAGCTCATCAAGGAATCCCTGACCGCTCTTACCGGGATTCAGCCCAAGGAGTACCGGGCCTCCCGTAAGGAGGCGGTAGTCAAAGTCAACGGCTGGTCCTGGATTTGGGACAACGGGGCGATTACCTTGGAGATCAATACATCGCGGGAGGGCAGGGAGTTTGAAGCGGAATTTATCCGGATGAAGGCCGGTCCCACGGAAGATTCCATCGCGAGGGGAGATGCTTCTTCCCGGGCCAGAAAGGCGGATATCAAGCAGCACGTCAGGAAAGAAGGAAAGCGGGTGGTGATTCAGGATATTCCCATGGTGGACCAGGGCCAGAAAGGTTATTGCGTGGTGGCTACCGCCGCCCGCATTTTTGCCTATTATGGAATGGACTATGTGGATCAGCATGAACTGGCTTCCCTGGCCAATACCTCTGCGGACGGAGGCACTAATACGGCGGCAATGGCGGAAAACCTGAAAAAAATCGGGACGCGCTTCCAGATACGGATCAAAGTGCTGGATTCCCTGGCGAATTCCCGTGATTTCAGGAATCTGCTGAAAGCCTATAACCGCGCCGCCTCCAAGCTGAAAAAAGAGAAGGTGGAAAATGAACATGACTGGTCCGGTTTCTGGGACAATGCGGACGGAGAAGTCCTGAAGCTGGCGCGTGCCGGATCACCGTCCCAGGTGGACAGGTGGCTCAATGCCATCAGGCCCTATATCATGGCGGGCATCCCCGTGTTTTGGTCCGTGCAGCTTGGCATTGTTCCGGAACCGTTGCGTTTGTCCCAGACGCGCGGAGGCCATTTGAGGCTGATTATCGGTTTTGACGAGGAAAAGAAAACGCTTATCTTTTCAGATTCCTGGGGGGCCGCCCATACGGAGAAGGAAATGCCGCTGGCGGATGCCATCGCCATTACGACGGGGCGGCAGGTCATGCAGCCTTCCAAATAACAGGTGCGGCATATCCCCTCCTTCTCTGCCGGAAAATCCGTAATATTCTCTCCGTGGTGAAGCAATTCTGCTGGCATGGGCAAGGCGCTGTATTATACTTGCGCCATGATGAACAGAACATTGGTGAAACATGTCTTGGACAGTGAGGAGGAAATGCCGGACGTACTGATTCAGGGATGGGTGCGTACGCGCCGTGATTCCAAGGCTTTTTCCTTTCTGGAGGTGAATGACGGTTCCTCCGTCGCCTCCCTGCAGGTCGTGGCGGATGAGGGTATCCCCGGCTATGAACGGATTGGAGAAATGGCTACGGGGTCTGCCGTGAGCATCCGCGGCGCTCTGGTTGCCGGGCAGGGAAGGCAGCGATGGGAATTGCGCGCCGCTTCCCTGGAGCTGGTGGGGGCTGTTCCGGATTCCTATCCCTTGCAGAAAAAGGGGCATACGCCGGAGTTTCTGCGTTCCATCGCCCATTTGCGCCCCCGCACCAACCTGTTTGGAGCCGTGTTCCGCATGCGCAGCAGGCTGGCCTTCGCCATCCACCGCTTTTTCCAGGAAAGGGATTTTTCCTGGGTCAGCACTCCCATTATTACCGCCAGTGACTGCGAAGGGGCCGGAGAAATGTTCCGCGTGACGACTTTGGATGTGGGAGACGCTGCTTCCCGTGACGCCTCCCGGGATTTCTTCGGCAAGGCGGCCTACCTCACGGTAAGCGGCCAGCTGGAAGGGGAAGCGTTCGCGTGCGCCCTGAGCAACATTTATACCTTTGGCCCCACGTTCCGGGCGGAGAACTCCAATACTACGCGCCATGCGGCGGAATTCTGGATGGTGGAGCCTGAAATGGCATTCTGCGACCTGTATGGAGACATGGACATGGCGGAAGAGTTTGTCCGTTTTCTCGTCGGCGATGCCTTGGCAAACAGCGCGGAAGAAGTGGAATTCCTGACCCGTTTTGTAGACAAGGGGCTGCGGGAACGCCTGGAGCATGTGAAGGAAACGCCGTTTGTGCGCTGTTCCTATACGGAAGCCGTGGATATCCTGCTCAAGAGCGGCAAAACATTTGATTACCCCGTTTCCTGGGGCATCAATCTGCAGAGCGAACATGAACGCTTCCTGACGGAGGAGCATTTTAAATGCCCCGTCATCGTGTACAACTACCCGAAGGAGATTAAACCCTTCTATATGCGCCTGAATGAAGACGGAAAGACCGTTACCGCCATGGATGTGCTGGTGCCCGGCATTGGTGAGATCGTGGGTGGCAGCCAGCGTGAGGAGCGGCTGGATATTCTGGAGGAAAACATGCGCAGCATGGGCATGAATGCGGAAGCGTACCGGTGGTATGCGGATCTGCGCCGCTACGGCACGGTGCCGCACGCCGGATTCGGGGCCGGGTTTGAACGCCTGTTGATGTTCGTGACCGGGGTGACCAACATCCGCGACGTCCTGCCTTTTGCCCGTACCCCGCGGAATTGCGAGTTCTGACCTGCTCTGGAAAACGGATTTTTCCGTCTGGAAGGATGCTATATGGTTCCGCAGGATAAATGTTGCGATATAAGGGAGGCGTGCGCAAACCGGGCCAGCGGCAAAAGAAAACCCCGGCTTTCCTTGAGGAATAAGCCGGGGTAGAATCAGACATGCGGAAGAGGCTACTGTCTCTTTCTTCTTAACAGCAGACCGCCCAGTCCCAGGAGGCTCAGCGTGGCCGTTGCGGGTTCCGGAACGGTTTCGTAGTTAATCAACACCTTGGTGACGCCGTTTTCCGTGACCTGTGCCACGCTCGTTTGAATTTTGGGGTCGCTGGTGGAAATATCCAGGCCGAACAGATCCAGATAGAGATTTCCTCCCAGTTGAGCGGATTTGATGGAAGCCAGTTCAATAGTTCCGCTTCCGGAAAGGCTGCTCGTATCCAGTATGCCGGCGAAGACGACTGTTTTTCCGTTGGTCCAGAAGCCGGAGATATCCGTAGCGGTCAGGGTGCCGTGTTCTTCCGCCGTAAACGTGCCGAAATTCAATGTGAAGTTACGTCCCAGCCCAAGGGCATTGCTGGATTCAAATATCAATTGGGAATTGCCTTCCAGCGTGAAAGAATCGACGTTGAGGTCTCCTACAGTCGTTGTGCAAAGCAGGGTGCTTCCAGATTCTATGATGACTTGTCTGGTGGCTCCGAAATAGGATTGGGAGGTGGACCAGGTGACCGTTCCGGCATTTTTTCCGATGATGGCATTATCGCTATTGCTTTGCGGATAATAGCCGTTCTGCGTGCCATTTACCGTCCAGTTGTTGGCGTCTCCGTAAATTCCGTTTCCTGCCGCTCCGCTCCAGATGTAGGTGGCAGCCTGGGAAAGACTCGTGGAAAGGCAGCATAAGATGCAGAATGTAGATAATTTCATGTGTATCAGGTACTTCAAAAAAGCACAGGTAACGGATTCCCAATCCGATATCTTTTTATTCAACAACAAATATTTAATAATAAAAATGTTATGATTAAATTCATTCTCATATTCTTCTTTTCATTTGAGTAGTAATAAAAATATTTCTGCCCGATAGGTTCCCTTTTCAGATATTTACATTGACAACGGATTGGGAATCCGGTATGAACATGATGTCTTATATGTAAACGGGGAAGAGCAATATTCCTTTCGTTTTTTTCACTTCCTTTTCTGCACTTTTTTTCATGAATTCTTCGCGACTCCCTTCCATCAGCATTATCCTGACCGGGCATAATCAGGAGCATTGCATCCGGGATGCCATCCGGAGCGTATTCGGGCAGGATTATGAAGGGCCGGTTGAAATCATCCTTTCGGATGACGGATCTTCCGACGGAACCTTCGCCGTCATGCAGGAAATGGCGGCTCAATACAGGGGGCCGTACCGGGTAATCTTAAACCGGAATGAAACGCCGCTGGGGCGCGGGCCTCATATCCGGCAGGCGGTTGGTCTGGCTTCCCATGAATGGATTCTCCGTCAGGATGGGGACGATTGTTCCTTCCCCTGGAGATGCAGGTTTTTTGCCTGGGCAGTGATGGAGTATCCGGATGCTGTGGCTGTAGTCAGCCAGATGATTAACGTCTATGAGGAACCGGGAGTTGCGTTTGAATTCCCGGCATTTCCCTCCGTTCCACGGGAAATGCCGGCTGTCGTGCTCCAACAAGGGGCTTTTTCTTCTTCAGCTCATTATGGACCTGCTATGATCATCAGAAAAAGTGCATACGAGTGGGGAAATGCTTTTCCGATAACGGCTAATTTTGAGGATGATCTAATGGCATTTCACGCATGGTTGCAGGGTAATATTTATGAATTGCCGGATACGGCTCTGTGTTATTACCGTTTTGCAGCACAAAATATCTCCGCTGTCAGTAGCGCATTCCGGTTTGCCGACATGCAGACGGCAGAGGCTTTTGAAAGGAAGGACTTAGTAATGTTGGAGCAGTTGAAAGAAAGCGTAGAAGCGGGGATGAAACTGTGCGGTGAGTTGCTGGAGAGCTTTGTTCTGGTCTTTCGTTCGCGGAAAGAATTGCTTGCTGAAATAGAGGAGAGGAGAAAAAAGATAAGCTATATTGATCAGTTGCAGAATTGGTGGAATTATTCCTTTTCTCAAAGATGGTCCTTAAAAGGACCAGGAAAAAGGGGTATAGCCCGTTGTTTGCCGCAAAAGCTGTATTTATTTTGCATGGTCTTCTTTTTCAAGCTTAGGAAAGTGAAACGGGCCGTTTGCGGCGCCCGGCAGGATTTGGAATAAGGGTAAGGAAACGCTTGAAGAAGGAGGGGAACTTTTGCTCGGACGGGTTCTCTCCGGTCCGGCGTTGTTTTTGATGGAGAGGGGGGCGGAAGATGGCTTCTCCGGCTCGAAAGAAGCTGGATTGATACGTGGCGGTTTTTCTCCGGAAAAAGAAAAAGCGCCTTTCCAGAAAAGATGGAAAGGCGCGGTGACAGGTTCAAGGGGGAGATCCCGAATTAGTACACGTCCCGCTGGTAACGGCGGTGCTGTTTCATGTCCGCCACATATGCCGCGGCTTCCTCCGGAGTTTTATGGCCCCAGGTCTGGATGACTTCATGAAGGGCGTTGTCCACGTCCTTCGCCATGCGGGAGGCGTCCCCGCAGACGTAGAAGCAGGCGCCGGCTTCCAGCCATTTCCAGAGCTCTTCGCCTTCCTGGACCATGAGGTGCTGCACATACACCTTCTTTTCCTGGTCGCGGGACCAGGCCACGGACAACTTCAGTTTACCGGTGCCGGTCAATTGGGTCAGCTCATCTTCATAACAGAAATCAGTAGCCCTATACGGATTGCCGAAGAACAGCCAGTTGCCGCCCTTGGCGCCGGAGGCGATGCGTTCCTCCCAGAATGCCCGGAAGGGAGCGATGCCGGTGCCGGGGCCTACCATGATGATGGGAGTGTCCCCGTCTTCCGGCAGACGGAAATTCTTGTTGGTATGTACGAATACCCTGGCCGTATGGCCTGGCTGGAGGCGGTCCGCCATGTAGGTGGAACAGACGCCGCCGCGCTTGCGGTCACGGGCCGTGTAGCGCACCGCGCCCACGCACAGATGAACCTGTTCGGGATGGGCGTTCGGGCTGGAGGCGATGGAATAAAGGCGCGGCATGATCTTTTTCAGAATGCCGGTGAAAGCTTCCGCGGATTCGAAGGAAGCGGGATATTCCGTGGCCAGATCCAGCATGTCCCGGCCCCACAGGAAATCGTTGAGGGCGTCTTTATCCCCGGCCAGAAGCGCGTCCAGCTCCTGGCTGCCGGAGGCGGCGGCCCATTTGGTCAGCAGGGCTTTGTTGACATTGGTAATGTCATAGCAGCGAACCAGAGCGTCCTTCAGGCTTGCGGTTTCCCCTTCCGGCGTGGGAACCTGGGAATCCGGGCTGAGGCCGAGCTTGTCAATCAGAGCGTCCGCCAGGGCCGGATCATTGGCGGGAATGACGGCCAGGGCATCCCCGGCAATGTAATTCATCCCGGAACCGTCCAGGCTGTATTCAATGTGGATGGTTTCCTTGGGACTGCCTTCCCCGGTGATGTGCTTGACGGAGAGGACGGGAGCGGGAAACGGATTTTTTTTGCCGTATGGTTCAGTGGTCATGATGATGGGGGAGTATGAAAAAGAATATTACCAGCGGATAACGGCGGCGGACCAGGTAAGCCCGGCGCCGAACGTGACCAGGACGACATTGTCTCCCTTGCCGAATCTGCCGGAACGGCGCGCTTCGTCAAAGGCGATGGCGACGGCGGCCGCGGACGTGTTGCCGTACTTCTCAATGTTCACGAATACCTTATCTTCAGGAATGGAGAGGCGCTGCGCTACGGCGTTAATGATGCGGAGGTTGGCCTGGTGGGGAATAATCAGCTGAATATCGTCCGCCGTGAGGCCGGCGCGTTCAATGACGCTGGCGGCGGAAGCCTTCATGCGCGTGACGGCATGGCGGAAAGTCTCATTGCCGCGCATGGCCAGGGTGGCCAGGCGTTCATGGGCGTTTTCCGCAGTGGTGGGGCAGCGGGAGCCGCCGCCCGGAATCTGGAGCAGGTCATGCAGGGAGCCGTCCGAACCGATATCCGTGGCAAGGACGGAGCCTTCCCCCTCTTCCCCTGTGGAGGCCTGGAGCACGGCTGCTCCGGCGCCGTCCCCGAACAGGACGCAGGTGCTGCGGTCCTCCCAGTTGACGACGGTGGAAAGTTTTTCCGCGGCGATGATGAGCGCCGTCTTCATCTGGCCGGTGCCGATGTACTGGACGGCGGTCTTCATGGCGAACAGGAAGCCGGAGCAGGCGGCGGAAATGTCAAAGGCGGCGGCATTCTTGGCGCCCAAGGCATCTTGGATATAGCAGGAAGTGGAAGGGGTGAACGTATCCGGCGTGATGGTGGCGACGATAATCAGGTCAATATCCTCCGGCTTCAGCCCGCAGGATTCCATAGCGCGCTGGGCGGCCTTCGTCCCCATATGGGAAGTGTACTCGTCAGGGGCGGCGATGCGGCGTTCCACAATGCCCGTGCGTTCAATAATCCATTCGTGGGAAGTGTCCACCATCTTTTCCAGATCCGCATTGGTCAGGCGGCGTTCCGGAACATAGGAACCCGTACCGATAATCTTGACGGGCAGTCTTTTAAAGGGAGTATCAGAATGTGCGGCCATAGCTTTGGGCGTATGATGAACAGAAAACGTCCTGACGTTTTATGTGGAAACAGTCTAAAAGAAAGCGGGCCTGATGACCAGCACAAAACGCAGGACTCCTTCCATGCCGTAAATGAATGGCCTACAACAGCCACCCCTGGCCGTTGGCGGGCGGCGCGGCTCCCATCTTGAGATAGGCGGAAGGCATCGCTACGCGCCCCCTGGGGGTGCGGCTGATATACCCCTGCATAATCAGGAAAGGCTCGTGCACGTCCTCCAGCGTGGAAGCGTCCTCCCCTACGGCCACCGCCAGGGAGGAAAGGCCCACCGGGCCGCCGTTGAATTTGTAAATCATCGCTTCCAGCAGGCGCTTGTCCATCTCGTCCAGGCCATCGTCGTCAATCTCAATCATGGTCAGGGCGTCGTGCGCCAACTGCTCCGTAATCACGCCGTCGCCGCGCACCTGGGCGTAATCCCGCACCCAGCGCAGCAGGGAATTGGCCACGCGGGGCGTGCCGCGGGAGCGCAGCGCGATCTGCAGGGCGCCCTCCGGGTCCACGGGCACGTTCAGCAGCCCCGCGGACCGTTCGATAATGGCGCACAGCTCCTCCCGCGTATAATAATCCAGTCGGTTCACCAGGCCGAAGCGGGAACGCAGCGGGCTGGTCAGCATCCCGGCGCGGGTGGTGGCCCCCACCAGGGTGAACTTGGGCAGGTTGAGCTGGATGGAGCGGGCGTTCGGCCCCTGGTCGATGATAATATCCAGCCGGAAATCCTCCATGGCCGGGTACAGATACTCCTCAATGGCCGGGTGCAGGCGGTGGATCTCGTCAATAAACAGAATATCCCCCTTTTCCAGATTGGTCAGCACGCCGGCCAGGTCTCCCGCCTTTTCAATCTGGGGGCCGGAAGTCGTATGAATGCGGCAGCCGACGGCATTCGCGATAATATTGGCAAGCGTCGTCTTCCCCAGGCCCGGGGGACCGCTCAACAGGATGTGATCCAGCACGTCGTCGCGCTGTCTGGCGGCTTCCACCATCAGCATCAGGCGGTCCTTAATCTTCTCCTGCCCGCAGAACTCGCTGAAAGCGGGTGGTCTGAGGGACAAATCAAAAGCGGAGGAGGGGGCCTCCGTGGTGCGTGTGTAAAAGGACTCTCCCATGCGCAGGACTAGCAAACCTGTCTTTGGGGCATCCGTCAAGGGGGAAGTGCGGTCGGGAAACGCCTTTTCCGGGACATTCCGGAAGCCTTTGGCCTTTTTTGAGGACGGGAGGAATGCGGAGCCGCGGAAATGATGATACGCGGAGAAACGGCATGTTCCGCCTTCTCTTCTTACAGCATGGATTCCCATTTTTGCCGCGCCTTCCCGGAAACTCTCGGAACCCTGGGCTTCCGGAATCCTTCAGTCTTCTCTCCCCGTCTCGCTCCTGAAACTTCTCAAACGGCTGCTGGTCAATCCTGGAGCCAGGACGGAAAGAAGCTTATCAATAGAGGTTCTTACCTGAACCTTCCCCGATTGCCCGGAAGCCGTAAAGGGTAAAGGTGGAGAAAGAGAAAAATTCTTATTTGCTCCGCGGGAAAAACAGGGCAGGGAGGGCGAAAATCTGCCATGCCCTCATGGATAATTTTTGTGAACCACGGAAACCTGTTCCTTTCAAAACTTCTGAAAATACGCTTCGTTGTTGTTTATGCCCGTTGAAGATTTCCTCGCGCTGCCGAGGCTCTTTTCATCCTTTTCGAGCAACAGCCGGAAACGTGAAAAAACTCGGGGAAAACGGGAAAATCCCTTCCGGATAAAAAAAAGATTGCCAAACCTCTCTTCTGCCGTTACTCTGCCCCTGCTTTCCTATCTAGCACAATCTCCAACGGGCAGGTGTCAGAGTGGTCGAATGAGCACGCCTGGAAAGTGTGTGTACCGCAAACCGGTACCGAGGGTTCGAATCCCTCCCTGTCCGCCATCAATTTTCCACCGCAATATGTTGTATTTCAATATATTGCGGTTTTTGTTTGTAGAGGTATGGGGAAAATTGGACTATTCAGATGGAGGAGTAATCAAATCCGCTTCTTCAATTCTTTTGAAAAGATGTGATAATATGCTTAAGCAGTCTAAACAATCCTGCTCTGTTATCAAAGTAGAAGATTTTAATATTTGTATCTCTTCGTGGGACAAAGGATTCCTAAAACCAGTCCAAGCACCAACGGACATCCATCTTTGCCCTTCTTCAATATTATTAAAAGTATTTTGTGTCACTCTACATGTTGAGTCATTCTGGTATTTTTTAGTAACGCATAAATGAGGATTTCTTTTAGGAGGTTCGCCTAATACTTTTTGATATAAATCGCGATCTGTTTCAGCAGCTGAAGATTTTGTCTTGACAGCCGAGTGGTACCTTTTTAATGCTTCATGTAAAGCGATATAATAGTTTTTATCTATATAATAGTCTCGGCTAGCTTCTTGTATTTCTGGGTGAAGATCTCGCCAATGATAAGAAGCAAATTCCGGTGCTAATTCATGTAATTTTTCTATTATTTTAGCACAATCTTTAGCAGGAATTTCAGAATTTTCAATTGATTCAACTACTGTTTTTACCGATCCTCTAACTTTTTTTGATAAAGTGCTGTACCAATTCTTGGTATTAATTTTTGCTTCTTTTCTAATAGTTTTTCTTCTTTCCTCTTTCCGTTTTTCACGCCAATTACGTTCTATATTTCTTACTATTTGCTGAAGATAAGTTTTTAAAGCCAAAGTTTCTGAGATATCCCAGTTCAATGATTGCCTGTCAGTGGAAATAACATCCTCAGGAAGTTCATCAACAAAATCTACATTTAGCCATCCCGTCAAATATGAATACGCATGACTAGATTCTGAGACGCCGAAAAACTCAGGAACATTCACTAAACGTCCATGAGCAAATAGTGTAATACCTCTAAAATCAGGTTTTATTGGCTTCTCTGTCGAGAAAATTTCGCCAACAACATATTCTGCTTTCTCGAATTTAAATTGCACTTCAAGGCCATCAGCATCTTGAGGAAATATCCATTCAAATTGTCTTGATATATCTTGATATCTCAATTTTTGGTCTATACTAATTGGTGATTCGTCATTTAGGCGAACTGTCACCTTAAAATTATTATCAAATAAGCTGAAAAGCCTAGAAAGGCTGGCAGCAAGTTCTCCTGCTTTAAAGCTTGTTACTCTATTCAAATCAGTTAAAATAATTGTAACACCGTGTTTTTGATCGTCACATTTTGTAATATTAAATAATGGATTATAGATGCCGGTACTTTGTTTTTTTATGTCATCCCAATCTAAATCAAATTCTACTTGCTCCCCTCCTTTACAGGAAATTATTTTCATATGATGCCCTATACCGAATAAGGCTAATTTCCCTAACCCTTTTCTACCGGTGACTTTGCGTCCTTTTGGGGTTATTTCTACAAAGTGTGTATTTCTTCTCTTCCTCCCAATTAATAAGAATTTATTATTAATTTCATCAAAAGTCATTCCCATACCATCATCCTCAACACAAATTGATCTTACTCCATTAATGTCAGTTAATGTAATGTTGACATTTTCCGAATCTGCATCATATGCATTAGCTATGAGTTCCGCTAAAGCATTGGGAATACGTGAATACATTTTTGCGCCTAAATGCTCAATTGTGTTTGGAGCATAGCTCATGGACAGATGCTTAGTTGACATGGTATTTAGTGATTGTTTTTCCTAATAATTCGGCATATTTGGGAGGGACAGCATTTCCTATTAGTTTTGCAATAGCTGCAATTGAATTGGCATAAAATACATAGGTTTTAGGGAAAGTTTGTAATGTCGCTCCTTCCCTAAGAGAAATTGCTCGATCTTCTTCCGGATGAGCAAATCGACCATTGGAAATACTAAAAAATTTTGTAGTAATAGTAGGCGCGGGTTTGTCCCAAAACATTCTTCCAAATGTATCTTTGAAATTGTGATCTTTACCTACAAAACAAGGAAGTTGGAGCCTTTCGTTATTTTTCCAGCTTAATCTGTCCCCGCCATTTTTAGGGGTAGATTTGAGACGTTCCAAGTTGATAGGACTCAAGTTGGAAGTTATGTGTTGATTATTTGTCTGATCTCGATATCCTGCCGGAATTTTAGGAAAACCATTATCTTCGCCTAGAACATCTCTTAATTTGGGGCATTTGACTGAGTCTCCCTTCGGTAAACTTATTTCAGAATGCAGACGAGAGGCTATTAGTGAAAATCTTTTTCGCGTTTGTGGAATTCCATAATGATTCATGTTAATAATTTTCCAATCCCACGAGTATCCATGTGCTGTCAAAAATTCTATGAACTTCTGAAGAACTGATCCTTTTCCTGTTACTATTCCTGGCACATTTTCAACTAGCACATATCCGGGTCTGTAATATTCAACAAAACTTTGAAAATTTTCTATAAGATTTTTAGTTTTCTCTGCCTTTTCTTTAGAAGTATTAATTACACTCCAATATTGGCATGGGCTGCATCCAACAAAGATTAGATTATTATCATTTTTTCCTATATTAAATTGTTTTTCAAAATGTTCCAAAGGCAATTTTGTAATATCTGCATGAACAAAAGTTGCTCCCTTATTATTACGTTCATAAGTTTCCGCGCAATCACCATCATAATCAACTCCGGCAATCACCTCAATGCCAGCACTTTTGAGTCCGCAAGTCATGCCTCCACCACCGCAAAAAAAATCGATAGCTTTTAACTTTGTATTACCCATAACATACTGAAAATAAAAAATTAGATACTAATTTGAACTTCTCCAAAGAAGCTCTACTGTGACCATAATATATGGGTATTTTATGAGAGTTACAACTCAAAGCATTTCAAGGGTCATAATTTTTTCCTCTAAAGAATGAGGATTTTTAGAAAATTCTCGTATTTGGCATTGCCATACGACCAAAACCTTCCAATCACTTTTCTTGTATTCAGCTATTACTTCCTTATCTCTCATAAGATTTGCAGAAAGCTTTCTGTCCCAAAAGTCAACATTACTTTTCGGCCTTGATGATTTTTTACATCCTTCGTGCTGATGCCAGAAACAGCCATGTACAAAGATAACCGTTTTGTACTTAGGGAGTACGATATCCGGTTTGCCAGGAAGATCTTTACGGTTGATGCGGAACCTAAAACCTAGTTTGTGAAGAATTGACCGGATAATTTTCTCAGGTTTGGTGTCCTTGCTTCTGATCCGGGACATCACTTGGCTTCGCTTCTCTGGAGAAAAGACATCCATGTCTTGAGCTTATCAAAATTGTGTAGTCATTACAATACTACATCTTCCGGCGGCCTGTCTCCCAACGTTTCACTCAATTTCTCCCACTCCGCCACTTTCTTTCTGCAATCCATATCTTTCTGTTCCTTTCTCCATTCGTAATCATGCCAATCTTCCATACATTCTCCCTAATGGTGTGATTCTTTTTGACTGGGATTGTAGCTCCAAAATCTGTTCCAATCAGGATTTTTTTCTTTTGAATGGTTATCCATAGCTGACTGTTCTTGTTCCCAATCTCTCTGGAAACCTCTCAGTAATCTTCATTGGCATTTCCCTCAATATCCTAGAAAATCTCCATAGAAATCATTTCAGAATTAATTGCTTCAAATCATTTTTTTGAAAATGCCTTCGTACAAAACTGATTGACATTGGAAGTCCTGGAATCCGGTCATACGTAATCATACATTGGTAATTCCTCCATTTATTATATTCATACATTGAGTGAGATCATTTTTCTTATAACTTATTTGTTTCCATGCGCTTGTGAATTTTCATGAAATTTCCGGGCACAATACAGGAATACAGCAGTATACATTTGAAAACTCTCTCTTTTATCTTTAGTATACATCGTATGAGGTCATATTTTCATAACTTGCTCATTACGATATATTTGTAAATTTTAAACATGTTTTATATTCCTTCATTACACCATTGTACAGGATCATTTGAAGAATACATGTCTTGGAAAATGCAGATGGCAGTATATGGAGGATCATCTATACGCAGGTTATTTTATTCTGAATATCCCCAGAATTGATTATTCGAATTTGTAACCACTTCCCCTTACCAATTACATTCCTTCCTGAATAATTTCCGTAGGAATCAATTTAGAATTAATTATCCTGTATTCCTTTGATTCCAAGTGATGAGGATAGTTTAAGTGAATACAGGGAAATGGTTAATTAAAAACGGCTTCGTACAAAATCTTCATTGAGGGATGGTGCTGTGTTTCCGCTCAATTGTACGTTGTTTTCCTTGTCCGTGGAGGGTAATTTATTCTGAATGTCTCTAGGATCATTTGTAAGGATTCCAGAGGAATGATGGGTATTAACATCCGCAAATCTGAAAAATTACCGAAAAAAATAATTTTGCCTTACATTGGGGCAAATGGACTTTCCACTTTTCCCTGTTGATACATTTCCTAATGGAGAAAAAGTTTTCCATTTTTCGGAAAAACAATTTTGGAGTGTTTAGCGAAACACCCCCTTCATGCAGAAGGTTCTTTGTATATGTTGAGACCAAATAGGGATGGGTTGCCGATTGGGGGAGTGCGTTTGGTTTGGTGGGGGTACTGTACCGTTTGCCGTACCCTATATGATAGAGATTAAGGTATGGGCTCAGAAATGAAAAAGATGGAACCATTGCTGATTCCATCCCTTGATGATTGTTATTGGGTACAATTAGAAGCTGTACCTTGCTGAAAGTGAGGCTGATTGATTCACCTGGCTGCTTTTGGCTTCCAGAGTGTAGAATATTCCTACGTTCCAGTTTTGGTTGATAGCCCAGTTGGTGTCTGCATTCAATATGAAGGCACTTCTGTCCGACTTCAGGGAACAAATCCGCAAGATACGATGTATCCAGAGCATGAGTCTGAAAGATGGCTGCTACGCCAATGCGCATGCCGAATCCCTCTGGGCAACAAGTAAAAAGGAAGTTCTGCCAAGGATTCCCGAAGATATCGACGATGCCGAAAGGCAACTGTTCGATTACACAGAAACATTTTGTAATCTGAAACGAGCGCATTCATTGTTATCCTTCCTCAGCTCTATCCAATTCGAGAAAAGAGCTTTTCCTGCCCATCATAAAACTTTTACGACTTCTATCCAATTTTATGAAATCCTTCCAGTTTTCAGGGTGCTCTGTTATGAATTTAGCCTTCTTGTTTTGACGATGAACCAAAATGTTTTCAAGCGTTCTGCAGAACTTATAGAACAGGGGTTAAGTCCGGAATATAAGGCAATGCCGTGCGAGTTGGGGATTGGGATTCTTTGACGACCGGAGAAGCTTTTTTCTTAGATGGCGCTTTTACATTTTGAGGTGATGGGAGCGTCGATTTGGAAATCACTTTCGGAGAAGGTGGGGGTGGTACTGGTGTTGTCTTTACCGATTGGGTGGGGTCGGAAGAGGTACACGAAAACATTAATGACACGTAGATAATCAATGAAATATAGGTATGTGTTTTTATTGCCATGATGACTGATTAGTGTTATCAAAAATTGGAATCATCCGTTGTGAGGAGATCGAAGCAAGAGTCGGAATTCAAGTCCAATCCTCTATTAGTTTTTATGATAATTTGTTTGGAGTTAGCATCATATGAATGAATAACGGCTTTTTCCAAAGCAGACTGTTGCCCCCCGCTTATTTTGGTGTAAAGAGAAACAAAGTCTCCGTTTTTTAACAAATGCGGACCCTTGAGCACGAATTGATAGATATAAGAATCTCCGTCCTGTTTAAGCAGGCGTCCATGTTTAAGTTGGGGATAGCCGATGCGGAAAATGAGCTTACCCCCTTCAGTTCGGATACTTCGGGATACTTTTCCCTCCATGTCTTTTATGCAGGCGTTCATGCAGGCATCTTCATGGAATCCATTCCCTTGTCCGGAAACGGATACCGTAGTCGTCGCCAAAATGGCATTGGAAGCCAGTTCTATTATCTTCAGGCTCATGTTCAGACTCCAGTGTCCGTAGTATACGGTTTGCCCGGTAAATGATGAGGTTCTGGAATTGATTTGAAAATCCCCGCCTTCGGGCTGAATATCAAAAACGAAGTCAGCAGCTTTCAGTTGCTTGGACTTGATTTTTTCCGCAGAGGCAATTTCGTCATGTTTTAACATGTCACGTTCCGCAGACATTGTTTGATTGCCACGTTCCAAGAGGACAAATTCTTGGGATGTGCCAAATGCCTCATGGAAGGGCGTCGTAATACTTTGTGATAAAGAGGAAGCAACTTGTTGAGGGAAGCCAAATTGCCGGATTTTTCCGCTAAGTTCTTCGGCAGAGCTCATCACTAAGGATATCTTATCTTTGAATATATCCTTATGGGGGGCATACATCTTAGCACGCACGGAAACCTCCCATTCCTTTTCTTCCGTTTGTTTTTCAGATAAAACTTCAAAAGAAAGGATATCGGGGTTATGTTGATCCGTGGCCACTTCCAGTCTGAGGTGCCCTCCACCGGGATGTTTTACATTCAACAAGATGTCTTTTTTGGAGATACGGTCTCCGTACATCTGAGCCTTAGCCAGAGCCAAGGCTTGGCGGATAGCGCCCTCTTTCCTGTATCCATATCCGGTAGAGGTTATTTCCCGTATTTCCGGTTGCTGTTTAATCAGAGGAGCGGTCGCGTTCTGTTCCCGGCCTTTACACCAAGGCCAGATGAACCAAGCCGCTAAACCGAGCAGAAGAACGGCCGCGACGGCGATGAAGATAGATTGCTTATTCATGATGATTAATTGCTTTTGATTAAGTTTTTCGCTTTTAACTTAGCCAGGATTTCATCTGCTGCCAATGGCGTCAGGCCGGAAAGAACTCTCTTTTTGGCTTGCAGCTGGTCTGGGGCTTTTGCCTTCTGAGTTTGGGGAGAAAGAGCCGCTACCAAACGAGGGAATTTACCGGTCATTTTGTAAATCTTTCCACTCACCGTCGCTTCTATCACCCACATATTGGTAGCTTCATCGATTCTGGGAGTACCCATATCAAGGGTACCGACAACCACATATTGGACGGAGGGCACATCGGTGCGGAGACTGGTAATGATGCTTCTCCATGTCTTAGCAGGGATAACGTTTCCTCCCCCGTAAGCTTCATCAAGCAGGGCGCTGGTGTCCAACATGGCGCCATCAATAATTTCCTCAAATCCCTTTTCGGCAAAACGGGCAGTGAGTGCCGTGCCAAATTCTTCACGGGCCGGCGGATCCAGACGATAGGTAATTTGATCTGCCGTCACCACAGTAGAGGCGCCGGTTGTCTTAGTTTCCCGTTCAACAACAGAGGCATCGGATTGGACCGCTGTATCAGCGATGGCTCCTGCCTCCGAGGCTTCTTTAGATTTTTTCAGGTTATTTGTTTGGATAACCGTCTGGCCTTGTTTTTGCAACGCCGCCGCATTTCTTGCGGTGAAAAAGACAGCTATATCCACTGATTCCAGCTGAACGTTCGCTTGAACAGGCTGTGTTCTTTGCAAAAGATCCTTCATACGATCTTCGTCAATGACGGCAGAAAAAGTAACTGTAACTTCATCCTTTTTCTCATTGAGGGATTGGTTGTTGGTTACCTGGGTACAAATAGCTAAAATGTCATTAACGATGTGCGGTTTTCTCTCATTATAAAGTTGTCGTATGGCTGATGGCTGGGTGCTGATCATCTGCTCGATGGCATGAATGGCCGCAAAACGTTGCGCTTCATGAGCCGCATTATTTTTTCCCTCTGGCGAGGCAGTGGGAAAAACCACGGAATGAGAGCCTGTCAGGGGTAAGTCTTTTGCTTGGGTGACTAAGGAACAGGCCACTAAAAAAATAAGTAAAATAGCTTTCATATGTTTGGTATTCAGTAGATTAATTGTTTAATTAACAGATGTTTGTTGGATAATGGGGTTGGTTTTTTTTCTCTTTTTCAGCGTAATAGCAGCGGAACGGAGCATTTTGATGGTGGCGTCTTCATAATTGATCCAAGAGGATTCCAGCTTGATGTCTGTGGGGTAAGTAGAACTCACTGCATCCTTAAATTTTATCATGATGATTTCCCGGTCCCCTTGTTTAAGGCGTAAGCCGCAGAAGGCAACGAAAGCTAGTTGTTTTTGGAATTTGTTACTTTGCATGGTATGGGTAAGAAAGCCGGGGAAAACGACTTCCAGCGTGTAGTCCGGCTTTTTCAGTAAGAAATCCTTACCGGTCGGCTCCGGGTTACCGGACTCCTTCTCATGAGCCACGTTGTCTTTCAGGGCTTCATCCATCACTCGGCCGGTATCCTTAATCCGTTCGCTCATAACGTAGAAAATTTTATCTCCTCCGCCCGACCAAGGAAGTATGGGAACCTTGACAGCGGAATAGAAGGAAGAAGAGACCAAAGAAGACAGATAAGCCATGTAGCTTCTTTCTCCCGCAGCTTTGTAGTTTGTGGGGATTTTTTCCAATGCTCCCTTGTCGACTCGTATTTTGTCAATGCCCAGAGTCTTTGTGGCCATTAAGGAAGAGTAAGGGGCCTTACATAATTTGATGAACTCCGGAATGAGCTTCTTTTCGTAGAGGTGGTGAAGCAGGGCGTTTTTTTTGCTCTGAGAGGCTCTCCCCGGTACGGCATCAATGGCAACAACTCGTCCCGGAATAGTGGCTAAAATCCTTCTGTCTTTAAAATTACAGATAACGAGGTCGAACCCGATTTCCGCAAGGATTTTTGAGTAAGCGCTTCCTGTTCCCGCTTCATATTGGGATTCAACATGTTCATAGTTCAACGCGCAGGCGAATACAACGGAATCGGAGGTAACGGAGTTAGAGAAATCGGCTTCCGGGTCTTCCGGCATATAGTCGAGTATCCGGCGACCGTCCTTTTTACGCTCCTTCAGTAGACCAGCGTGCATGGCCTTATGCAGATTGCTGATGTTGTCTTTCCCTACTTCTTTTGAAGTAGAGGGACCATAAACATAACCAATAGGAAATTGCTTTTTGGTCGTATTCTGTTTGATTGCTGAATAAAACCATATCCCGGCAAATTCCGCGCAGGGACGGGCCGTGTTTTCCTTTTCTCCCAATGAGGTGGAAACGCCAAATGAAATTAGGAATAACAGAAGAAATCGTAGAGGGGTGTTCATGGGGAGAAAGCGGGGGAATTATTCTATCAATGCCTTGCTCTACATAAAGGACAAGGCATTGATAGAATGAATATGTATTGTTTTTGCTATACTCAGAAAGAGAAGTCCATGGAAGGCAGAGAGGCCGGGATGGTCTTCATCGGCGGCAGTTTGATTTCCAGCTTTTTGTTTACCTCATCCTGTAAGGCAGTCGTGTCTTTCATCAACTTGTAATCTTTAGGTAGGGAGGTTACGAAGTAGACAATCGGACGGAATTGGGTGGCCAAGATCGCCTTCTGCGCGGAACTCGCGCTCTTCATCAATTTGCTTAACTTAAGACCAAGCTCCGTATTGGAGGCAGCCAGCTTGCCTTCTTCTATCAACGCCTTATTTAAAGTTTGGCGACTTTGCCTCCAAAGGTTGAGCTTCAGCTCATTCTTGCTTTGAAGTTCGACGGCTTTTTTGTTGATCATTTTCTGCCTTCCCGCCATGGATTCCATGATGGAGGTCAAAGCGGAAGCATCGTTGGGATTGGATTTCAGATTATTGATTTGAGCTTCAATTTTAGCAGCATCTTCTCGGTTTCCGAGGGCGTTCAAAGCCTGTTGCTGAGACTCCAGCAACATGATAGTCGCCTTTGAATGTTTGGCGGTCAGTTTGTCTTGGGCCGCCGTCAAGTCATTAACACCGGGTAGGGAATCCACATTGACTCCTGCCAACTTGGCAAACCCAGGCATGCTGGAACAGGATCCCAAAAACAAGGGGACTACCGTAGAGATCACTAAAGCACATATAGTAATAGATGGTTTCATAATGATTTGTTAATTAGATTGTTGTTGGCGCAGCTGGTCGGAGTATCTCTACACGGGTTCTATACGAAGAATGGCTACGAGAGACTTTCTCAGCTATTGGCGTTAATATATCTCCCAAAGAGATTTTTGTAAACATTAAATATCGTAAAAAGATAATTTACTTGAGATTGTTCTTGTGGCATACTCCTCTCATGAAGACGCATGGAACAGGCGTTCGGTCTGCGAAGGAGTTTGAAAAATGGATGATGGACAATGGATTGAGTTATTCAAGCATTGCGTTTGCCTGTGGAGTTTCGGAGCGTACGGTACGTCAATGGATATCTCAAAAAGGTATTCCCGAGAGATTTTCCCATTGCCTCAAGAGCATGGTTGAGTCCTCCAGAAAGACAGTTTCCTTCATTGAAGGAAACAGGGAAGACGGTCTCAAGTTCGAACTATCTCTGGAGGATCATGCAAAATTGTCCCGCAAAGCCCTGGAATCCGGTTGTTCCCTTGAGGAACTCGTTGCCCGTCATCTCCATTCCATCCTCTAATAGATACTTCATGTCTCCAACAGAGATGCTTGTTGCCTTGTCTTTTCCGGGAATTGTGATAAAATCCCTTCCATGAAACAAGAGGGGGATCAATCCATATTCAAGATGGGAGTTAAACGATGGCTCAAAGAGCAAAATCTTGATTACAAATGGATGGCTGACCAATGCGGAGTTTCTGAAATTACTGTTCGCAATTGGATGTCCCAGAAGATAATTCCCCCATTGAAGCAACAGCTGATTGAACGGGTGATGGTTCAGATGCCAGCCGCGCAACCGACATCATCTCCCAATTCCATTCCCGATATTCAGGTAGACGTTTCCTTGTCTCTGTCGGTTAAACTTTCCCCTGAACTTTACAAGCAGCTTGAAGCCAAGGCGTCCCAGCAGGGGATATCCTTGGGAGACATGGTGGCTCGGTCCATTTCCTCTCTTATCAACGAACAACCGGAGTTCCCCCATTCCTCGAAAACGCGTAAAGTCGTTCTTCCTCTCCAGTCTTGAATATTTTCATCAAGCGGTATTAGATTGTGGGGAAAACAATTGACTGTCATGGAGCTTTGTTGTGTATAAAGCCCATGTTTCGCGACATGGTGGATTCATGATCGGAGCTGCATACCAACAAGGAATATTTGTCTAGGTAATATCCTCTGAAGGGCAAATTCTCTTCACTCAAAAAGGAAAACTGCTGAGATGTTCTTCTGAAGTCGTTTCCTTTCTCAAGGGAAACGCCCTCTTTATTTGTGACCATCAGGGAAGCACGCTATCCACCCATCGCTATACGGATGACGAGCCAGACAAAGCCGGTTCATCGAAAAGCATCCTCTTTTGTTTCCTGTTTGGATGTTTGATCAAAAGGAGACTTATACCAATTATATCAATTCCTGGGTAGGCTATCAAATGGGGAATACATTTAATCTAGGGGCACCATGCCTTTGGCCGTACCCTGTATGGCTGGGAATAGGGGGGATGGATGTAGAAATGAAAAAGGGAGGAATCAGCAATGATTCCTCCCTTGGTGAGGGAGTTTAACCTCTTAATAATCTTCCATCATCAAAAATACTTTCAAAAGAATTAAACTTGGGTTCCTGTTTTTCTTACCCGTTTGCAGCATATTTGATGATTAAAGGGAATTGTCGGGATTGCCGAATCTCTTTACTCGCTTAATTCGGTGATGTCGGTTTCAGGTTTCGGGTAGCCTTTGTCGGCAATCCATTTTTTCGTTTCCGCCGCCATTTCGGGGGTGACGTTAAAGTCGTACTGGGCATAGTCGCCGATGTGGAATTTTCCGGGCTTGAAGAATCCCCATTTCTCAAAGAAGTCCGTCAGGTCGGTTTTTGTGACGTCACAGCATGCCTTGACGAATTCGAACTGGTATTTGACGGTCTCGTTTCCTCCGTAGTTTCCCGCGTTGTTGCGCAGGTACTCCATGACGTCAGGATAGAAGTCGGGGTGTCCGTTTTTGGTAAAGTAAAGATGGAGCTGCCACAGGGGAACCAGCTTGTTGAAAACATCCTTGGATTGCAGGTAGGCGATTTCCCCTCCGATGATTTCCTTGCGCGCTTTGTCGTAGCTGCCCTGGCGCTTCAGGCGGCTTTCATTGCCTGTTTTGGCTGCGGCCTGCAGGGAAAAGATGTTGTTGCTGACTTCCGTCATGCCGCCCCAGGTCATCGGGCGCATTTGCATGACGTGTCCTACTTCGTGGGAGAATCCCCAGCAGGCATCGCCCTTGAGAACGTTTTCGGGGTCGGTTACCATGCGCATTGTCCCGTCGTTTCCGAGGTAGGCGACTCCGTCTCCGTCGCGGAACATGTAGTAGTTGAAGTTCACGCGGGCCAGGACACGGTTTTCCGGGATTTTGCCGTATTTATCCAGGCCCATCAGCTGGTATTGGATGCCGATGAGCTTGTCGTAGGCGTTGATGAGTTCGGTTCCGCGGTCTTTGGTGAATTTTTTCAGGAATTCTACGGGGTAGGCAACCTGGATGGATTTTCCCCGGGCATCCATGATTGGAGAGACGGCCTGGTCAAGCAGGCGAACCCAGTCCTTGTTGGTGTCGCCCCGGGTTGTGTCAAAGTAACCGTTGGCTTTGCCGGTTACGAAATGGACGGGGATTTTCGGCGCCTTGCCGGCGTCTTCGGTGAAATAGCTTATATAGGCGTTGGCGGGCGTTTCCACGTCAATGATGTTGATTCCTTCCTTGAGAGGAATCTGCTTTTTGTGCAATCCCCAGCCGTTGGGGTCTTTTGTGGGCTGCACTCCTTCGGCCGGCTTGCGCATCAGGTTTGGCAGCAGGAGGCTGATTTCCTGCCCCTCCGTCTTGCCGACCAGGACAACATGCCGCCCCTTTTCCAGATAGACGCCCGTCATATTGTCGTATTTGCTGAATCCGTCGCCGATTCTGAGATTTTTCCCCGTCTGGCGCGGTGAGGGGAGGGCCCGGTATTCGGCATACAGGTAGTCCGGCTTGTAATGGCCCGCCAGGATTTTGGCCGCGAGTTCCTTCATCGCGTCAGACTGGAAGGCGGAAGTGTCTTTGACATCCGGCTTCAGGGAGGTGCAGGAGGAGTCTTTGAACAGTTTGAGGTCGTTGCCGATGTGTTCCGGCGTGTTGGCGGCAAATGCCGCTGCGAGCGACAGCAGGGGCAGGGATAGTAATGGAAGGATTCGGTTCATGACAGTACGGGAAGCAGGTGGTTCCGTGATGTTACAAGATACAGGTTCCGTTTTCTTCTTCTTTCACCATTTTTCTCTTGATGAATAATAGGCAGGCAGTTTGTCCGGAAAAAGGACGGGCGGTTGATGTGTGGAATGGCTTTGGCATTGAGGCAGGGATTTTTTTCAGCCGATTCACGTTTCCGGATATTTCCCGGTTCCGGCGGGCGCTTTTCCGGATTGCCGTATCCGGATGAGGACGTTCTCTGCTGCCGTGCTTGAGCTTTGGGCCGAAGCCTTCCGGCGTTTCCCGGCGGCGGTATCGCGTTTCTGCCGCGTGTTTCTCTTTATGTCCCTTTTTCTCTGGTCTTGGCGCACATGCATGACATGGTTGTTGTACGGAGGGGGAAAATGGAATAAGGTGAAGAGGATGATGAATTCCGTATTCAAGTGTTTGATGAGTGCCGTATGCGCCGTGGCATTGCCGGCGTTCGGGCAGGAAGAGAAAACCGGTTTCCCTACGGACAGGGCTGTGACCGTATTCAGCGCCGGGGAGGGCAATCCATATGCGTCCATCCGCATTCCCGCCCTGCTCAGTATCGGCAAGGGCCAGCTCCTGGCATTCGCCGAAGGGCGGTATAAAAATACCGACCAGGGGGAGAACGATATTATCATGAGCGTCAGCAAGAATGGCGGGAAGACCTGGTCCCGTCCCCGGGCGATTGCCAAGGCCCATGGCGCCACATTTAATAATCCGTGCCCTGTTTATGACGCCAAAACCAGGACCGTGACTGTCGTGTTCCAGCGTTACCCTGCCGGGGTCAAGGAGCGGCAGCCCAATATCCCGGACGGATGGGATGATGAAAAGTGCATCCGCAATTTCATGATTCAGAGCAGGAACGGAGGTTCTTCCTGGACGAAGCCGCAGGAGATTACGAAGACGACCAAGCGTCCTTCCGGAGTGGATATTATGGCGTCCGGCCCGAATGCGGGAACCCAGCTGAAGAGCGGCGCCCACAAGGGCCGCCTGGTGATTCCGATGAATGAAGGGCCGTTCGGCAAGTGGGTGATTTCCTGCATTTACAGCGATGACGGCGGCAAGAGCTGGAAGCTGAGTCAGCCGACTGCCAATATGAAGGGCATGGTGAATGAGACGTCCATTGCGGAAACGGATAACGGCGGCGTGGTGATGGTTGCGCGCCATTGGGGCGCAGGCAATTGCCGCCGTATTGCGTGGTCCCGGGATGGCGGGGAGACCTGGGGACAGGTGGAGGACGCTCCGGAGCTGTTTTGCGACAGTACCCAGAATTCCCTGATGACGTATTCCCTGAGCGACCAGCCTGCCTACGGCGGTAAAAGCCGCATCCTGTTTTCCGGGCCCAGCGCGGGCCGGCGCATTAAGGGACAGGTGGCCATGAGCTATGACAACGGCAAAACCTGGCCGGTGAAGAAATTGCTGGGCGAGGGCGGTTTTGCCTATTCCAGCCTTGCCATGGTGGAACCCGGCATCGTCGGGGTGCTTTATGAGGAGAACCAGGAGCATATTAAAAAGCTGAAGTTTGTTCCCATTACCATTGAATGGCTGACGGACGGGAAGGATGCGGGGCTGGCTCCCGGCAAAAAAGCCCCTGTTCTCAAATAGAGGAAAGCCGGGCAATACGTTTTTCCCTTCCGGAGGGGTCTCCGGGAGGGGGAGATTGAATGCTTTCTTCCGTAGCGGAGCGTTATGGAAGAAAGCAGATCAGGCCTTATTACTTGATGGATTCAAAGGCAGGAGGGGGGGGAATTCAACGTACTGATGGATTGGCCGGGGCATAACTCCGGGAGGATGAGCCTATTGGAGATACGGCGATGTTCCAGCAGGGCTTCAATCATCCGGATAAGCCTGCGCGTCGTTTTTTCTGCAGGGGAGCGGTAGGAGGTAATGGGAGGAGTGATATGGTTCAGGTAAGGTTCATGAACCAGGCTGAGCAGACTTATTTCCCCCGGGATGTTTTTAGCCATGGCGGCCGCCCAGGAGATGATAGATATCAGCATTCTGCTTCGGGTGGAAATTAAGGCGGTGATACCCGTATTCTCCAGATAAATCCGGTTGAGTTCCTGGGCTGCCCTGATGGCATCCGACGGCATGCGGATGACACAGGGGGTCCAATGTTCCCCCTGGAAGGAGAGGAACCCCTGTTCCATGAGTTTATTGCCTCTCAGCTTGGAATCCGGGATGCAGAGCGCGATCCGACGGTGCCCTTTCTGGTACAGGTAGCCGGCCGCGTGACCGGCCAGCACTTCCCAATGCGTATCCAGATACGGCAGATTGGAGGAAGGGTAGGAAACTCCCCGGACCAGGCAGGGGATGCCTTTCCGCTTAAACCACAGTTGTACTTCTTCCGTGGTACGGTAGAGTATCCAGCAGGAGCCGGGATGTTCTGTTTCCAGTTTTTCCAGCCGCATGTCCGGATTGCTTTTTTCTGCCCATGTGGCTTCAACCAGCTGAAGCGCCATACCTTCGATCCGCAGCGCTTTTTCCAGTTGGTAGAGTTCCACCCAAATGCTTTGGGGGATGTCCCGGATGGGAACGGAGGAGAGGAAGCAAACGCGTTTTTCCAGCAGGGGCAGAGGCTGCACAGGGCTTGTAGAAGTCCTGATGATTTTCCTGGCCCTGTTTTTATCCGGAGCCGCTATGAAGCCCTCTTCCTGCAGCTGCGCGAGGGCTTTCCGTATGGTTCCCCTGCCGGCGGCGAGCGCTTTGCTTAGTTCCCGTTCTCCGGGCATGGCGTTTGTGAATTGCCCGGACCGGAGGCGGTGCTTTAATTTGGCAACGGTTCTTGACTGGGCCGTTGCCCCAGACTGTGTATCCATGGGGGAATCATACTTTCTGGTCACTTCTGATGGCAAGCGGTCTTGCCGGTTGTGTTTTTTCCGTTCCGCGTTTTCCGGGAGCATGGAGGAATATGATGTTCAGGAACGTTTCAGAAGGCGATTAACGGAGTCCGGCTCATTGGGGTCAAAAACGGTTTCTCCCGCTCCTGTGTCATTTTTGATCTTGGGGTGATTGTTCCCCGCATATTGTTTGACCATCCTGTCCGTATCGCTGATTTTGAATCTGACGGAGAGGATGTATGGCAATTCCCCTTTGTCAAAGTGTCCGTAGGTAGTGCATACCAGGGTATGGTCCGGCAATAGTTCGGCGGCCGGGTAGGCGCAGTCCCAACCGTTGCGGTTGTCCTTAAAACGGATTTTATATGAGCCTTCCGTGCCGTTTTTCAGGTTTTCCCACCGGCCTATCCATGCTACCCAGTCTCCTTCCGTCGGGCTGGCGGCCTGCCCTTTCTTCCTGGTTGGGGGAGCATCCCTGAATTGAACCAGCAGCCTTCCGTCAGGCAGGGGAAGAATCTGGTGACGGTCTCCGCACAGGGCTGCCGGCATTTCTTTGGGGGGAGTCCATGTTTTACCTTCATCTTCGGAAAACATGATCTGGGAATTATGGTGCCTGCTGTTTTCCCGTAACAGCAGCGCGATTGTTTTTCCGTCCGGGCTGCGGACAAAACCTCCCTCACACAGGTGCATGTCCCTTGTCCCCGGGAAAATGACCCGGGGGGAGGTCCAGGTCAGCCCACCGTCTTCCGTAAAAGTGACATATTGTTCAATGGTGTGAAACTCTCCATGTCCGTCTTTGCCCCGGGCATTGGCATGGTAGGAGGCCATATAATGCCCTTTTCCCGTTTTTAGAGGAATCAGGTCGCTCATGACAACAATGCCTCCGGCCTGGTTGGGAATGGGAGTCAGCTCGGACCATGTTGTTCCGTTGTCTTCACTGACCGCCATCCGGTTCCTGGGGGCTGTGTTTTTGTTTCCTCCCTGAATGCCGCTGAAAATCAGAATGCGGCGCTTTCCCCGGGAATCTTCCGTTTCATATAGTGTGGGTACTTCCCTGCTGGTTTTCCATGATTCTGGAACCGGCAGCCTTTCGCTCCATGTTTTGCCTCCGTCCGTGGATTTTTTCAGGATGATTTCCCCGGAGCCGTGCCCTTTAGGATAAACGCACAGAATGGTTTTTCCGTCTTTCAGCAATAGCGTCGTTGGATGTCCCAGGTATTTTCCTTTTTCCTTGTCAATGACTACCTGGGCTTCTGTCCATTGATCCAGATCAACGATCGGGAGGCCGCTCCGGATGAACGCTGTGGAAGGGGAATGGTCCGGTACGGTGGCCTGCGCCGGAAGGTATGACGCCAGGAGCAACGCTGCCAGGGATGATAGGTGCAGATTCATGGGAAATGGATGTTGTGATTAAAGGGTGGGAGATTTGCGGCGTCTGAAGGGCAGAAGCGCCATGCCAAATGCAAGCAGCAATGCGCTTGCCGGTTCCGGTACGGACGATGTATGAATTTGAAGACCTGTGGGAACCATGTTATCGTTACGGGCAATAAAGTCCTTTTGCCAATTGGAGCCGACTAAAGCGAGCTGGTTGACAGACGGCCCCGTTCCGGCTACGTTATCCATGGAATTGTCGATGCGCCGGGAACCGTTGATGGAGAAGAAATCGTTGTCCCAGCAGTCTCCTATGCTGATGGTGGACAGATCCGTTTCAGTAAACATGGCGTAATAAGTAGTGCCTGTATTTAAAATTGGCCCGTTGCTAAAAGTCCATGTTCCGGAAGCATAGTTTCCAGTAGAAATGGTATTGTCCGATTTGCCGATAATGGTTTGGATATCGCCTGAATGTTGCACGATGAGCAGGCCTATTCCGTTTTTTCTGGCCTCTCTCAAATTGAAATCAATGGATGTTAGACGAACTTCTGCATCCATTGGCTGGGAATGCGGCGTGCTGGTCGTGATAAGCCTTGACCCTGCTTCTCCCAGGCAGAAAGACCATCCGGTGCACAGGTACTGGGATGTGGGGGAGAGATCGGGGGTGGCGCTTGTCCATGTAGTAGCCGCGATTCCCGTGGAAGCCATGCTTCCGGTCAGAATGATGGCGGCAAGTGAATAATGAATAGCCATAACGGAACCAATATCACAGGGCGGAGGCTCCCGGCTCAAGGATATTCAAGAAGGCTTGAAATAAGACCGTTTTTTAATTAAAAAGAACAGGTATATGGTTTATGGTAAATATGTTTTGTATAGACTCCATGTTTGAAAGAACCATTTTCCCAAAGCCGGTGAAACAGGGTGTATCCCATTTCATACGGGTTCATAAAAAATTATTGCCTTGATCGGAAACGCCGGACAGATATTCTGCGAAGCATCCGTTGCCCTTGGAGCTTTTCCCATTTGGGAAGGCCGGTGAGCGGAAGGTGATTCCCCGTTTCAATATATGTCCTGGATTTATCTGGTGTTGGCCGGTCTCTGCGAGATCGGATGGCCTCTGGGTTTCAAACTTTCTCAAACGCCCGGCACAGGGCCCGGCAAATTCGCCGCCTGCATCGCCTGCTCCGTTTTCAGCATGGTTCTGAGCGGTTTTCTTTTGTGGCTTGCCCAGCGGAACATTCCCATCGGCACCGCTTATGCGGTGTGGACCGGCATTGGCGCGTTGGGCACGTTCCTGGTTGGTATTCTGTGGTTCGGGGATTCTTCCAATATCTGGCGCATGCTGGCGGCATCCTTCCTGCTGATAGGCATTATCGGGCTGAAGTTAGCCCCCGGGCATTGATGTGGTCTTTGGAATCCTTGCCGGGTTCCGGGAAAAGCCGTCTCCGCAGCTTTCCGGATAGGAGGTCTCAGTAGTGGGAGATGGCTTTTTCCCACACGGTCCCGCAGGCGTCGGAAGGCATGCGCCAGTCCCCGCGCGGGGAAAGGGAAATGGTGCCCACCTTGGGGCCGTCCGGCATGCAGCTGCGCTTGAATTGCTGACGGAAGAAACGGCGGATGAAGATGCCGAGGCAGCGGCAGATGAAGTCCGGCTGAAATTCGCCGCGAAAGGCATGTTCCGCCAGGTGCAGGATTTTATCCGGTTCCGCACCGTATTTAATGAAGTGGAAGAGGAAAAAGTCGTGCAGGTCGTAAGGCCCAAGCACATCTTCCGTTTTCTGCTCAATGGTGCCGTCGTCCGACGGCGGCAGGAGTTCCGGGCTGACGGGAGTGTTGTTGATGTCCGTGAGGGTAGCTGCCAGTTCCGGGGATGATTCTTCCGCGATGTGTTCAATGAGGCAGCGTATCAGCGTCTTCGGAATGGAGCAGTTGACCGCGTACATGGACATGTGGTCCCCATTGTAGGTGCTCCATCCCAGGGCAATTTCCGACAAGTCCCCTGTTCCCACGACCAGCCCCCCGGTTTTATTGGCCAAATCCATCAGAATTTGCGTGCGTTCGCGGGCCTGGACGTTTTCATAAGTGGTGGTTCGTTCGGCAGGGTCGTGCCCGATGTCGGCGAAGTGCCGGAGGCAGCATTCCGAGATGGGGATTTCCCGAAGTTCCACGCCCAGAAGGCGGCACATGGTTACGGCATTGTCATGGGTTCTGTCCGTGGTGCCGAAACCGGGCATTGTCACGGCCAGAATGTCCGAGGCCGGGCGCTTCAGCGCACGGCAGGCGCGGGAGCAGATGAGCAGAGCCAGCGTGGAGTCCAGCCCGCCGGAGATGCCGATGACGAGCCGTTGCGCGCGGGTATGTTCCATTCTTTTGGCCAGACCTGCCGTTTGGATGGAGATGATTTCCTCACACCGTTCCCGGCGGCGGGACGGAGAAGGCAGAAAGGGCCGTGCCGGGTTGAAAGCGTATTCCAGGCCGGGCGCTCCGGGGACCTGTTCCGGCAGGGCCAGATGCAGGGCATTCCCGGCAGGGAAAAGGGATTTGCTGTCATTGAAGGAGCTTTCAGAGAGGCGCGCCGCCTCCAGCCGTTCAAAATCCACGTCCGCAAAGATGAGGGTGCTTTCCCTGCAGAACCGTTCCCCCTCCGCTGCTGGCCTGCCGTTGTCCGCAATGAGGGAATGGCCGCCGAATACGGTGTCCGTGGTGGATTCATGCACACCTGCGGAGGAAAGGACATAGGCACAGAGGCATCTGCCGCTCTGCTGTCTGACCAGTTCCCTCCTGTATGCGGCCTTACCGGTGAGTTCCGTTCCTGCGGAAGGGTTGAGAATGGCTCTGGCTCCCAGAAGAGCCAGTTTGGAACTGGGAGGAATGACACTCCACAGGTCTTCGCATATTTCCACGCCAAAACTGAAGGGGGAAGATTCTTCATGAAAAACGATTTCCGTCCCGAACGGGATATGCATCCCATTGACTGTGACTTCCTTCACCCCTGTACCCAATTCCCTGCCGGAGGTGAATTGACGTTTTTCATAGAATTCCCGGTAGTTGGGGAGCACGGTTTTGGGCACCAGAGCCAGAATGCGGCCGGACTGCACTACCGCCGCCGTATTATACAGAGCGTCTTCATGAAGGAAGGGCAGGCCCACCACGGCAATCGTGCCGGAGCCTTCCGTGGCTTCCGTAAAGCGGAGCAGACCGTTCAGGGCTGCTTTCCTCAGGTTCGGCTGGAAGAAAAGGTCTCCGCAGGAATAGCCCGTAATGCACAGTTCCGGGAAAACGACGGCTGCCGCCTGCTGTTCTGCGGCTTTCCGGAATTCCTCCGTAAGTTGGTCGACATTGTAGTCCACTTCAGCCACGCGAAGCTGGGGGACGGAGGAGGCGAGTCTGTAATATCCGAACATGGGCGGAGCAGTCTGAAAAATGGAACCCGCAGATGTTCCTTTTTCCGGTAGTCAGGACGCAATCCGGGAAAGGCGGGCCTGAGCCGGATACTAAAAGTTCATGAAAGACTTGTAAAGCCATCTGTAGGGACTGCTCCGCCCATGTTGCCGGGGAAGGGGCAAGGAACGCAATTTTTCCCGCATGCCTTTCTGCATGACGGTCACCGGGCAAATCAGTTTTTTCCCGGGATCCCGCAGCATGGCGGCTTTTCTTGAGCCGGGTACGGCATTGAGGCTGGAACAGCGGGAGAAAAGGAGTAAACCATACCCTGAAAACTAATGAATAATACTGACCGATTTACTGGAAAAGCCCGGGCTTATGCCCAGGGCAGGCCCGATTATCCCGCCTCCGTTGTTGGGCTTCTGACGCAGGAGAGCCGCCGGGAGAATCCCCGTCTGGCGGATATAGGTTCCGGAACGGGCATTTTTTCCCGCGCCATGCTGGAGCGCGGCTGGACCGTGTATGGCGTGGAGCCCAATGATGACATGCGGAAGGAAGCGGAGAAGAGGCTGTCCGCTTTTCCCCGTTTTCATTCCGTGGCGGGAACGGCGGAGCGGACCGGGCTTCCCGGAGCTTCGGTGGATCTGGTGACGGCGGCGCAGTCATTCCACTGGTTTGACGCCGCCGCGTTCAAGAGGGAGTGCCGCCGTATTCTGTCCGGAGGAGGCAAGGTAGCCCTGATTTGGAACTCCAGGGTGGAAGACAGCCCCGTTGTCCGGGAGGAAGGAAATATCCACCGTCTTTACTGTCCGTGTTTTTATGGATTCAGCGGAGGGCTGGAGAAGTTGACGGACAGCATTGGAGCGTTTTTCAACCACCGTTTCCAGGTATTCCGCTTTCCAAATGATTTGTCCTACACGCGGGAGCAGTATCTCCGCCGCATGATGTCCACCTCCTATGCCTTGACGGAGGGCGGGGAAGAGCGGTCCTCCTGGCTGGGCGCCCTGGAAAAGCTGTTTGACCGGTTTGAAACGGAGGGGCGCGTTACGGTTCCGAATGAAACTGTGGTGTATCTGGGGAAGTGCTGAGGATGCGGCGTTTATGCATGGACTCCGGAAAAGGAAAAGCCTCTTTCGGTTCAGGAACTGAAGATGATGACGGCAAGGACGGCAATGATTGCCAGAACGACAACGATGGCGGTAATATAGCCGGGTTTGTGGACATCAAGAGTCCACTCCTTTTTGAGATGGGAAAGATCCTCCCCTGCCGCATAGCGTGAAAAAAGGTCATGGAGCCGGGAGTAGCCCAGGTCTTTGGGCGTCATGTAAAGCTCCCTGTCCTTTCCGCCGGCAAACGAAATTTCGCAATGGTAATTATCCGGACTATTGCAGATGGCCTGGAGGAATTCGTCACCACGGCTGCAGATAATGAAAGCTTCCGTGTTATTTTTAATGCCGGACAGGGCTTGATCCCGCGTTTCACAGGGCTCTCCGGAAAGTTCCCAAACGATGGAGGGGCGGAATGAAGGCTCATGGAATAAAAAAGTCGGAAAATATGGCAGAGAATTATTTTTCCTGCCGCCAGTAAAAACTATCCTTTCTTCTTCCTGGGCGGAAGGTGTTTCCTGGCTCAATACTCCGGAGAATACTGGGAGCGCTTGCGGGTTGGGGCATTCAATGGCTGTTTTTCCGCTTATCATTCCGGTTTTGCATGGGGTCCTTCCGTCGGGGTGTTCCCTTCGCATTTTCCCGGCCATGCAGGCTGACGTTTTCGTTCCCCTGGAATAATCATTCCACGGCTTCAGGCATGGCTATTTTCTCTCGCTATTCTTGCTTTATTAAGGCAGGCCATCCATGTTACGATTATTTACTGCCATGATGCATCAGACTTTTTCCCAAGAGCCTTTTCTGGTTTCCGGATTGCATGGGGACCAGATTCTGGGCGCCCGCAGTAACCAACAGGATTCTTTCTCCATTCTGGCTGGAGAGGACGCATTGGTACTGGTGCTGGCGGACGGCATGGGTGGGTATACCGGCGGAGAGTTGGCCAGCCGCGCGGCGGTGGAAGGCTGTTCGCGGGCTTTTGAGCGGAAATCCGGTTTGCCCGGAGAGAGAATGAAAGCTGCAGTGACTGCCGCAAATGAACAGGTATGGTCCGCCCGGAAGAAAAGAGGGGAGGATGACGAGATGGGGACGACGCTGGTAGCAGCCTGGATAGGGGCGGATGGGCTGAGGTGGGTCAGCGTGGGGGACTCCCTTCTGCTGCTTATCCGGGAAGAGAAAATGTTTCTGCTTAATGAGCTGCACCAGTATTCCGCGGAATTGGAGCGCATGGCGGATGAAGGGATCATCAGCCGGGAGGAGGCTTTGAGCCATCCTGCCCGCCATTCCCTGACTTCTGCCCTGATGGGGAAGGAAGTTCCTTTGGTGGATTTGCGGGAGGAATGCTTTCCCTTATTTCCGGGGGACCGTGTTTTGGTCGCCAGTGACGGAGTGGGGCCTTATCTGGATTCCCTGGGGCCGGCAGGGATGCGGTATTTGTCCATGCTTTCCGCGGAAGAACTGGTGCGTTCCGTGCTGAACGGCATTAACCGCGACGGTGCGCCCAACCAGGATAATGCCACATTGATTTGCGCGGAGATAGCAAGGGCTTGATCTGCATTAGTGCGGCAAAGAGGTAGTCTGTGGACGGGCGATTTTTGAAATTCACATCCTCCGTCTGCCGGACGATGAATAAAACCCCGCATGCCTGAAACGCATGCGGGGTTTTATTAAAATAGCCGGGGTATTTCCCGTTCAGGAATGGTATTCCTGGAGGGAACGGGGTGATACCTTCACGTGCTGGGCGGAGCGGATGCCCTCCACCGTGGCTCTGGCGGCTGCGATGGTAGTCATGTACGGAATTTTCTTCTGAATGGACTGCATGCGGATGAAGGAGTCGTCAATCATACTGGTGCGGTCCACTGGAGTGTTGATAATCAGGTCGATTTGCTTGTTGGTGATCATGTCGCCCAGATTCGGACGGCCTTCATGCAGCTTGTTGACTACTTCCGTTTCCACGCCCTGGCCGCGCAGGTATTCTGCGGTGCCGCCGGTGGAGACAATGGTAAAGCCCAGGGAAATCAGGTCTCGGGCGATGGGTTCGATGAACTTCTTATCCCGGTCGGAAACCGTGACGAGCACCTTGCCGGCGGTAGGCAGAATGCAGCCCGCAGCTTCCTGGGCCTTGTAATAGGCCATGCCGAAGTTGTCCGCAATGCCCATGACTTCACCCGTGGCGCGCATTTCTGGCCCCAGTACGGGGTCCACTTCCGGGAACATGTTGAAGGGGAAGACGGCTTCCTTCACGCCGATGAAACGGCAGGCGCGCGACTTCAGGCCCAGCTCCTTGAGTTTCTTGCCCAGCATGATTTCCGTGGCGTAGCGCGCCAGGGAGATTCCCGTTACCTTGGAGACGATAGGCACCGTGCGGGAGGCGCGGGGATTGGCCTCAATGATGTAAACCTCATCATTGCAAATGGCGAACTGCACGTTCAGAATGCCCTTTACCTGGAAGTCCTGGGCAATTTTGGCGGCATGTTCCTCAATGGTGCGGATGTGCTTGGGAGCGATTGTCACGGGGGGGATGGCGCAGGCGGAGTCGCCGGAATGGATGCCGGCCAGCTCAATGTGTTCCATGACCGTGGCTACAAAAGTATCCGTGCCGTCGGCCAGAGCGTCCACTTCCGCCTCAATGGCGTTGTCCAGAAAACGATCGATCAGCATGGGATATTCCGGGCTGACCTGGATGGCCTCCACGCCGTAGCGCTTCAGGTTTTCTTCATCGTAAATGACTTCCATGCCGCGGCCGCCCAGCACGAAGGAGGGGCGCACCATGACCGGGTAGCCAATGCGGCGCCCCAGTTCCACAGCTTCCTCCAGGGAACGGGCCGTGCCGCTTTCCGGCTGGCGGATATTCAGGGCGATCATACGTTCACGGAAATATTCGCGGTCTTCCGCCAGACGGATGCCTTCCGGCTGGGTTCCCATGATTTTCACGCCGGCGTCTTTGAGGGCCTGGGCGATGTTAAGCGGGGTCTGGCCTCCGAACTGGACGATGACGCCTTCCGGCTTTTCCTTTTCGTAAATAGCCAGCACGTCTTCCACGGTCACGGGTTCAAAGTACAGCTTGTTGGCCGTGTCAAAGTCCGTAGAAACCGTTTCCGGGTTGCAGTTCACCATGATGGATTCATACCCGTGGTCGCGCAGGGTGAAGGCGGCATGCACGCAGGTATAGTCGAATTCGATGCCCTGGCCGATGCGGTTGGGACCGCCACCCAAAATCATGATTTTCTTCTTGTCGTTCACGGGAACTTCGTCCGCCGCGCCGCTGTAAGTGGAGTAGTAGTATTCCGCGTGTTCCACGCCGCTGACGGGCACGATGCGGAAGGTGGCCGTGATGCCGTCTTTCTGCCGGCGGGCGCGGACGGCCTTTTCCGGCACCCCGAAAATCTGGGCCAGGTATTTGTCGGAAAAGCCCATTTCCTTGGCCTGGCGCAGGGTTTCCGCGGAAAGGGAATCCCAGTCCTGCCCATCCAGGGAAAAGTCAAAGTCCGCCAGTTCCTTCATCTGTTCAATGAAATACGGAGTGATGCGGGTCAGCTTCACGATTTCCTCCACGGCTGCGCCGCGGCGCAGGAGTTCATAAATCTGGAAGAAGCGTTCGCTGTTGCCGTACGTGATTTTTTCACGCAATTCCGGGGTGGAGAGGGCTTCCAGTTTTTTCACGCGGCCCAGGCCGGCGCGTCCGATTTCCAGAGAGCGCACGGCTTTCTGAAAAGCTTCTTTGAAGTTCTGCCCGATGCTCATTACTTCGCCCACGGCTTTCATCTGGGTGCCCAGTTTGTCGGCCGCCTTGGGGAATTTTTCAAAGGCCCAGCGTGCGAACTTCACGACTACATAGTCTCCGTAAGGTTCGTATTTTTCCAGGGAGCCTTTGCGCCAGTAGGGAAGTTCGTCCATCGTGACGCCGGAAGCCAGCTTGGTGGAGACGGAGGCGATAGGGAAGCCGGTGGCCTTGGAAGCCAGGGCGGAGGAACGGGATGTACGGGGGTTGATTTCAATAACGATGATGCGGTTGTCCTCCCGGTTGTGGGCGAACTGCACGTTTGTGCCTCCCGTGACGCCGATGGCGTCCAGAATGCGGTAGGAATAATCCTGAAGCTTATCCTGCACTTTCTGCGGAACGGTCAGCATGGGAGCCACGCAGAAGCTGTCCCCGGTGTGCACGCCCATGGGATCCACGTTCTCAATAAAGCAGACGGTAATCTTCTGTCCCTTGGCGTCACGGACGACTTCCAGTTCCAGTTCCTCCCATCCCAGCACGCATTCTTCCACCAGCACCTGGTTGATAAGGGAGGCGGCCAGGCCGCGGGGGACTACCTGGCGCAGTTCCTCCACGTTGTAAACGATGCCGCCGCCCGTGCCGCCCATGGTGTAGGCGGGGCGCAGCACGACGGGGTAGCCCAGTTCAGCGGCCACCTTTTCAGCTTCCTCCACGGAATAGACGGGTTCGGACTTGGCGACCGGCACGCCGATCCTGTCCATGGTTTCCTTGAAAATGATGCGGTCTTCGCCGCGGGCGATGGCTTCCAGATCCACGCCGATGACTTCCACTCCGTACTGTTTCAGGATGCCTTCCTCATGCAGCTTGGAAGCCAGGTTCAGGGCCGTCTGGCCGCCCAGGTTGGGCAGCAGGGCATCCGGGCGTTCCTTCTCAATCACGGCCGTGATGCGGTCCACGGTCAGAGGCTCAATGTAGGTGTGGTCCGCCATGCCGGGGTCCGTCATGATAGTGGCGGGGTTGGAATTCACCAGAACGACGTCGTAACCTTCGGCGCGGAGGGCCTTGCAGGCCTGGGTGCCGGAGTAGTCGAACTCGCAGGCCTGGCCGATGATGATGGGGCCTGAGCCGATAATGAGGATTTTGCGGATATCTTCGCGTTTTGCCATGGTATGATGCCTCTATGTGGTCCGTGGTGGTTAAAAATAAATGCCGGAAACAAGGTCCGCCCAAGGTGCGTTGCCTCTCCGCTCCGCATACCCGGCGCGTGACCTGACGCACAGTACGGGACGCCGGGCGATAAGTCCAGACAAAACAACAGGAATTCCGGGGAAAAGGCTATGGCCTTCTTTCCTTTTCGTACAGTGCCGCACGCAATCCGCCCTTGATATTTTCCACCGTCCGTATACCCTGCGGAGCAAGGATGAGGAACGCCCTGACATTGATTTGCTGTCTTGGATTGCTGTGCTCCGCAGCATCGGCTGCGGACCTTTCTTCCACGGGGCGGGGGAGCGCCGTGCCTTCGGGGGAGGCTTCCTGGTACCAGGCCCTGCGGACCGGACTTTCCCAATTCCGGAACGGCGGCGGCTACGAAACCAGCAGGGAAGCCATGCAGGCCCTTGCGGAGAAAGCCTGCCGCTGGGACCCCCGCACGCGCCGTCCCGTTTTTCTTCTCCGTAACGCCACGCCCTCCTTCTGTTCCTCCGCCTGCTACCTGCTCCTTTTGAAATCCCTGCAGATATGGGACTCTGCACAGCCGCGGCCCGTTATTTCCGAACGCGCGTGGCTGGCCCTCATCCCCCGCTTCGGCCAGCATGACGGGGAAGGGCCGTGGGGATGGGCGAACGCCAATGGCCCCGGCCTGGCCGTCCTGGTGCACAGGCTAGGAGCCGGCATCAACTTTGAGGACTGGAGGAAGGCCCGCCCCGGCGACTTCATGAAAATTTTCTGGACGGACCGCATCGGGCGCCGGGAATCCGGCCATCTGACCGTCCTGGTGAAGGATGGAGGGGACCAGGTAACGTTCTGGTCTTCCAACATTCCGGACGGTTACGGAGTCAGGACGGTGCCCAAATCCCGGATCAGGCGCGTCATTTTCACGCGCATCACCAGGCCGGAACGGTTCAACCTGGCCCCCTCCGTGGGAAGTCACCCGTGGCTGTCCTCCCTGCTCCGGCAGGAAGTGGGCATGAAGGAAGTGCGCAGGCATTCCGGCATGCAGAACCCCTGACCGTTTCCCGTAGTGAAAAAATGCTCCTTCCCTCCTTCCGTCACCCCGGACTGTTCCGTGCTGGTGCTCGGTTCCCTGCCGGGAGACGAATCCCTGCGTCAGGCCCAGTATTACGCCCATCCCCGCAACGCGTTCTGGAAAATCATGGGGTCCCTTCTGGGGTTCGATCCCTCCCTGCCATATGGGGAACGCCTGTCTCTGCTCAACCGGGGCGGGGTGGGGCTGTGGGATGTGGTGGCCTCCGGCGTCAGGCCCGGCAGCCTGGACCAGCACATCTCCCAGGAACAGCCCAATGACATTGCGGCCCTGCTGGATAGCTTCCCGGGCATCGGCGTGGTCTGCTGCAACGGCACCGCTTCCCATAAATACCTTAAACGGTATTTTCCCGAACTGTTCCTTCGGGAAACGCTTTCCGTCATTCAAATGCCTTCCACCAGTCCGGCGGCGGCGCGGCTGACGTATGAGCAGAAATTCCGCGCCTATGAGGAAATCATGGCGCCCCTGCTCCGGAAGGAAAGGGAAGAATACTGACCTTCTGCGCCTTTTCCAATGCCGTGCGCGGCCCGACGGTAACAGGCGGGGGTGTTCGGTCAGCAGGACCCGACGGCCGCCAGCAGGTGGACATCCAGGGCCAGGGCTTCGTGAATATTGAAATTCAAATCATCACGGAGCCTGTTGAGGGCCTCCATGCGCTTCAGCAATTCGTTCACGGGCATCTGGGCGGCCAGCGTGCGCACCTCCGGATGAATCGGAGTGACTTCCGGGGCTCCTGAGGCAATCAGGGCTGCCTGGCCGAACCAGCTGATGAGCAATTCCAGGGCCTGATTGCGCTGTTCCAGGTATTCCGTCTCTATCTGGGCGGCGTTCGCGTCCTTATTGCGGGCCTCCCAGTCGGAGGCGTCCGTACCCTGGGCCGCTTCCCTGGCTTCATCTTTCAGAGCCTGGTTCAGGTTTTTGGTGATGGCGGCCTTGGCTTCCGCCATGACTTCCATGAACCTGCTGCGGAAGGCCAGAGCGGCCAGGTCATTATTCAGATTGCGGCAGGTCTCCAGCCAGTGCGGGAGCAGGGCCTCCTGAATGGGGGTGAGCCTGAATTCCCCGGATTGCAGCAGATTGACGCGCACGCAGCGGGAAATAATCGTCTGAAGGAGCTGGTCCGGCTGGGAGGTGGACAAAATGAGCAGGCACTGTCCGGGCGGTTCCTCCAGGGTTTTCAGGAAAGCGTTGGCGGCCTCGTCATTCATCCGCTCCGCATCCATGAACACGGCTATCTTCCATTTCCCCTCTGCCGCGCGCTGTTGCAAAAAGGGTTCCACGGCGCGGATATCATCCCGCAGGATGCGGCGCGACTTGGACTTGGGGCGCACCAGCCGGCAATACTCGTCCCTCACACTGTCCAGGTGGTCTGCCCGGATGCCGTTCATTAGCTCCAGCAATTGCAGGATCAGGCGGGAGGCTCCCTGGTGCTCGTCTCCCACGATGAGCAGGGCATGAGGAAGCCGGTTGCGGGAGAAGGCGGTGCGCAGCAGGTCGAACGCTTGGGATGCCGTAAATGCCATATGCTCCTATGAAAGCATTTCGTTGCGTCAGGGCAACAGAAAAGATTGGTATATGTCGGATATTTCATGTACTAAGGGGGCCGGTTATGGAACAAAATGACATCTCATCCCGGATTGTCTTTGCCGACCGCGGCAAGGTGAATGTGGAAAAAGGCGTGGAATTCGCCCCCAAATTTGACCAGAATGGCCTGATCCCGGCCCTCGCCATGGATCATATTACCCATGAACCGCTGATGCTGGCCTATATGAATGCGGAATCCCTGCGCATGACCATGGAACTGGGGGAAGCCGTTTACTACTCCCGCAGCCGCCAGGAAATCTGGCATAAGGGCGCAACCAGCGGCCACGTGCAAAAAGTGAAGCAAATCCTGGTTGACTGTGACCAGGATGCCCTGATTGTGCTGGTGGACCAGTGCGGCGCCGGCGCCTGCCACACCGGGCACCACTCCTGCTTTTACCGTTCCGTTCCGTTCGGAGATGAACTGAAAGCCCAGCCCCAGGGGGCACCCGTCACGCTGCGTGAAGCGGACGGAGGCGTCGTTTTTGATGCCGAAGCCGTGTACGGCAAGGGCCATTAACTCCTTTTGCGCGTCAATCTGCGTTCGCCGGATTGACGCGCCTTCTTTTTCTGCTGTAAAATCATGAATGTGAAAAAACTGTTTCTCATGATGGCTGCCGTTTCCGGGGCGCTGGCCCTGTGCCAATGCTCTTCGGAGGCGCCTCCTCCCCCCGGAACCGTCCGTATGGTGGATCAGCAGGCGATTGCCCTGATGCAGGAAGCCAGGGCAAAGGAAGCGAAGAATGATCTCTCCGGGGCCATTAAAAAATACAGGCGCGTGGTGGAAAAGCACCCCCTTTCCAGGGAAGCTCCCCAGGCCCGGTTCAGAATGGCAGAACTCTATGAGGCCCGCAAGGAACCTGCGGATGCGTTTGACCAGTACCAGAAACTCATTGACCGCCACCCGGACAGCCCCCTGTACAGGCAGGCCATGGCCCGGCAGAAGGAAATGGCCTTCGGCGCTGCGAGCGGCGCGTTGACCAACCGCGTGCTGTGGATGTTTGACGTCAGGATGGATCCCACGAACGTCACGGAATGGCTGAAGCATGTGCGCGACAACGCCCCGTATGCCCCTACCGCCCCGCAGGCCATGAACGTGCTGGGCAATTACCTGGCCGCGCGCGGCCGGATGAAGGAGGCCATAGAGGCATACCAGAACCTGGTGGACAATTACCCCAATTCTCCGTTGGCCCCCACGGCCCAGCTCCAGATAGCCACCCTGTATCGCCAGGCTGCTGCGGACGGAGACCGCAACCACGTCAATGTGGCCCGCGCTCAGGAAGCGTATGAAGACTACCTTCAGCGTTATCCCAACAGCGCCCGTGCGGGAGCCGCCCGTGCCGATCTGGCGGCCATGAAGCGTGAGCTGGTGGCCCAGCAGCTGGAAGTGGCGGAATACTACCTGACCAAGATGAAAGATGCGGATGCCGCCGTCTTCTGCTACCAGGAAGTAGCCTCCAAAGGCAGCATCAATCCCGCCGCCGCCGCCAGGGCGAAGGCCCGCCTGAAAGAACTGCGCGTGACCAGCAGATAACAGGAACTCTCCGTCCTCATGAATCGTATCCGGAACGTTTTCAAACTCTTCCTGCCCGTTTTTTGCCTCCTGGCCGGTTCTTGCGGCTACCAGCTTGGCGGCACCAAGCCGCCCAAGCTGGAACTGGCCCAGACCGTCAAGGTATGCCTCTTTGCCAACAACTCTTTGGAGCCCCGCGCCGCCACGCTGGTGACCGGCGCCTTGGCGGATGAGCTGCAGCGGGACGGCACCTACCGGTTAAGCTCCGGCGCGGATGCGGATATCCGGGTGGAGGGGGAAGTGTACTCCATCACCTTCGACCAGTTGCGTTCCAGCCGGGAAGACACCTACAAAAGTACGGAACTTGGATTGCGCCTGTCTGTCAAATACCGTGTGGTGGACGCCAGGACGCAGGAAATCCTGTATGCCGGCTCTGCGGAGGAAGTAGGTCAATTCTTTGACCAGGGCAACATACAGTCGGCCCGCACGAATGCCCTTTCCTATGCGGCCCGTCTGGTGGCTACTTCCATTGCGGAAACCCTTACCAATGGCTAATCCCGCCCGGTTCAGGAAAATTTGTGCTTATGGAGAAAGTGGAATACAGCGTTTATTTTGTTCCGGTGCCTATCGGCAACCGGGCGGACATCACCCTGCGGGCGCTGGACGTGCTGCGCAAGGTGGATGTCATTGCGTGTGAGGACACCCGCCATTCCGGTCTTCTGCTTTCCCATTATGAAATCCGCAAACCGCTGATAAGCATGCATGACCATAATGAACAGCCGCGCGCCGGGGAAATTGCGGCGCGCGCGGCGGGCGGAGAAAGCTTTGCCGTGATCAGTGATGCGGGCATGCCTGGCGTGAGCGATCCGGGCTATCGTCTCATCCAGACCCTCAAGGAAAAGGGAGTAAGCTTCACCGTCCTTCCCGGGCCATCTGCCGTGGTGACGGCATTGGTGGGGTCCGGGCTGCCTACGGACGCATTCTTCTTCGGCGGTTTTCTGCCCGTCAAATCCGGGAAAAAAAACGCTGTGCTCCAAACGGCAGTGGAAGCTTCCCATACCAGTATTTTTTATGAATCCCCCCATCGCATCGTCAAAACCGTGCAGGCTCTGGCGGCGCTGGATCCGGATATTCCCGTCTGCGTAGCCAGGGAACTGACAAAAACCTTTGAAACTTACCATCGCGGTCCGGCCTCCCGGCTGGCGGCGGAATTTGCGGAACGCCCTCCCAAGGGGGAAATCGTGCTGCTGGTGGGCGGCGTCAATGCCCCGCGGGCTACCCGTTGACGGGCCGGAAACATCATGTCAATAGCTGACCGTCACTTTAACCGGGCGGTGGTCGGAGGCGGCGGGAGCTTCAATTACCCTGCGTTCCTTCACATGGAACGCCTCCGTCTTTTTTCCCCTGTACATCCAGATGTAATCAATGCATTCCTTCGGATGCCCGGCGGGAAACGTTTTTTGGGCCGGATCGCTCAGCAGGATGAAATATTTCTTCATCCGGGTTATCGGCTCCGAATCCGGCGTTAAATTGAAATCCCCTGCAATAAAAAAAGGCTTGCTGCATTTTGCGGCCAGGGCGGCAATCATATCAATGGAAGCGCTGCTGTCTTCCCTGGTCAGGGACAAATGCGTGACGCAAAACCAGTAATCCCTGAACTCGGCCATCAACAGCACACGGGCCTCCTCCCTGCCGGGCAAAGGAATCCGTCTGACGCTCAAAGGCTTTTCCCTGGATAAAATGCCTACTCCATAGGAACCGCCTGAATAATCAATGGCCTTGGCATAGGTACCCGTCAACGTTGTCCTTGCGGCCAATTCCTGCAGGGTATCCCTGCCGCCGCTCCTGATTGTCCCCTGGTCCAGCTCCTGAAGGGCCACGACATCCGGTTTTTCCTCCGCGATTACCCGAGCCGTGCGGTCATAATCCCTCCTGCCGTCCATGCCGGTGCCGTTCTTTACGTTATAGCTCATCAGCGTGCATTCTCCGGCCTGCAGGGGAAAAAGGTTCAGAAAAAGCGCTGCGGCTGCACATAACCTGAAAATGAACCGTTTATTTCCTTTCATCTCTGTAAAAAGCTTCGTATTGCTGTCCGGGCTGCAGGTAATACGTGTTCCCTGTTCCCTTTTCTTGCAGAGAATCTTTTCTTCTTCCGGAGAAGTAAGTCCTCCGGAGAGAAAGGGCGGCAACTCATTTCCGGTTTCCGGAGCAGGCCTCATTCGCTGTCGGCTCCTTCACCTTTGAAGCTTTTTGAGTCGTATGCCGGCAGAAAATGACGCAAATTTTATCAACTTGACGGCTGGAAGTGTGTCATGATAATATCCTATCATCATGCTGGAGGATAGGAGATCACGTTCCTCGCGCAAGACACCGGATTTGGTGACTGATGAGCTTATTCTCATTCTTCATGAAGCGGGCATGCTGGAATTCAATGACATTTTTCAGCGTACCGTTGTCGTGATGAAGGCAAAGCACATGTCCCTGGGCGGAGAGGAAATCCTGAGGCTGAGGATTTACGAGAAACTCCAGAATCTGGTGAGCGCCGGCGGCCTGATGAAAAAAGGCCGTGAATACACGGCCCTCCCCAAGCTGATGGCCTTGAAATCATCGGCGGGCGGGGAAGGAGCCTGATTCAGGGCGAGGCTTTGGTCTCCGGGATCTTGTTATAAACACGGTCTGCCAATTCAAGACCCATCAGGGAAATCAGCGGGTTTTGCTCAAAAGCCGATAGATTTCTTCGGCGCCTGTCTTATTGATGTAGCTTCCGTCCAGGAGAAAGTACTCCTTGCCGTTCTTTCCCTTCTGTGTACTTCCGGCATAGTTTGACGATTCCCGGGCATGGTCTGCCGCTGTTTTCCCTTTATGGTCCGTGATGGCGGCGTCAGCCCCCTCCGCAAGCAATGTTTTGACAGCATTCAGTTCTCCTCTTTGGGCGGCCAGCATTAATGGCGTGCGTCCTGCGGAATCGGGGGAATTGACATCAAGGCCGGCCCGGATCAGGAATGGGATGACGGAGTCATTGCCATATAGAGAAGCGTTATGAAGGGCATTGTGTTTGCCGTCATCTTTTCTGGTGTCATGGATATTGGCGCCCTTGGCCAGGAGCATTTTAATGATATTGACGGTTCCTCCTGCTCCCGCTTTGACAATGGCTGAGCCGGATGCGGGGCAAATGCCCGCTGTGTGGATGTCGCATTCCGCGCCATGTTCCAGCAGAAGGCGGACCATGGCTTCATTGCCTTTCGAACAGGCCCAGGCCAAAGATCCCGCTCTGTCCTTTTTAATATCACAGCCGTTTTCCAGCAAATACTTCATGACAGTCAAATGGATGCAGCCGTTTTTCTGTTTTGAGCGACAGCCTTGTGAAACATTGCATTCATGGCTGACTCCTTCCAAACAGCCGGAATAAAAAGGGATGCCCTGTTCTTTCAGGAAACGGAGCATGGGCAGATCCCCATTCCGGGCGGCAATATATGTAGCCCCTAATCTTTGGTAGTCGGTATCCGGTATATGTTTCAGGAGCAGCTTGACCATCGGAATGCTTCCGGATTCCGCCGCCGCAACCAATACGGCGGAATAGTGCTTGGGCATCACATAGGACTTCTCCATTTTGACGTCGAGACTTGCCCCGTTGTTGATGAGCAATTCCATCATGGGGACATTGCCGGTTTTTGCTGCGATGGTGACCAGACAGTTTGGGTGGGAAGCATTGAACGCCCCTCTGTCAAACCAGAGCGCCTGCTTCTTATGATTGATTCGCTGGTTAAGGTCTGCCCCGTTCCTGATGAGTATTTCCATCATGGGGACATTGCCGGTTTCTGCTGCAATGACGGTGGGAAAAGTTGATATGGCCTGAGAACTGCCAAAAGGGACGAACGATACTTCCTGATTGACGTCAATCTTGTATTTTTTAATCAGCCTTTCCGCCTCCCGGGCCGATTTTTCGAGCAGTCTTTCCAGTTTTTTCTGGTTCTGGTTCTGCTTGCTGGCGGAAAGGGAAGATGTCTTGCCGCCCTTGTTTGATAGTTGCGATGCTTCTTTATTGCGGAAATAATCTTTGACAGTATCGCTCAATAAGGATGCGAATGGATCCTCTGGGCTTTTCCTGTCTCTGTCATTCCGGCCGAAAGACTGGGGAGTAAGCAAAAACAGGAAAAGGAGGAGGGCGGATAACGGCTTGCTGAAAAATGAGGGAATCATCGGAATGTAATGGGTTAAAATGGCTCTTGGGGTAAGGCGCAGTGCGGGGCTTTCAGATTATTCTGAGTTGGAAATGGGTTCAGGACTGTTGCGGTTCTTCGAATTCTTCCGTCTCGGGAAGGATTTCGATGCATTCTTCATCCCCATGAATGGATACGTTCGTGGGGAAAATGATTTCCATGCTCTGTATGGGTTCAACCTGGTCGGAAGAGCTGCTGGTCCAGAAGCCGCCTTCCACGGAAACATGGTAAACGGAGCCTTTGACGGCGTTAAAAGTAAGGAGAGCCGGAGTTCCCTTGTGTTCTTTCGCGTCGTAGGCTTCATCTCCGGAAAGCTTTTTGTATCGGATCTTTTGGAACGTGCCGTTCACTTCCTCGGCATGGGTGAAGATGAGCCGGGCGCTGCTTCCCTGCGGTTCGTACAGGATGATGTGCAAATCTTTCGCTTTACAGAGTATTTCCTTTTCCTCAGCTGTTTTGATTCTGATGGAAGCGCCGTTCAGGGATTGGGGCGCCTGCGCCCTTTCCTGAGCCAGGGCGGGGCAGACGCATGCAAGAGCTACAGAAACGGCCAGCAGAGCAGAGAGGGGATGTCTCTTCGTCATATGGTTCGTGAAAATTGTTGTTCAGTATATACCAGGAGAGCATTTACGGCAGAGTGATGGTTATGCTGAGCAGCTGCTCCTTGAATTTGATGACGTAATCCTGGAACAGGCCGCCACTTGATGACGGAGCTTCCGTGTATCCGTATAAATAACCGAAGAAGGCGCCTTCATAAATTTTATCGGACAATTTTTTGGTGAATGCGATGTATGGCGCGGGGTTGTCCGCCGTCATCACTTCTTTGAGGTTATCCTCTCCGGACATCCAGAAAGAGACGTTCGGATTCTCCGGGTCCTTGGGCGGTTCCAGCTCAAGGACGGCTGTTTTTTCATCCGGATATTTCAGGAAGTATTTTGATACCTCGCACCCATTCCCTATTGTAAAGGTGAAACTTCTCTTATCTGTCCTGATTTGGATGATGGCCCCTTTTCCCAGCTTTTCCGGGCCGTTGATGACGCCCGCCACAGGGCGACCGTTGTCAGGAAAAATAAACTCAATTTTTTCATTCTTCAGAATGGTGATTTTCTCGTCTTCCTTGCCTCTGTAAAAAGAGGAGCAATAAAAGGAACCCGATACGGTTCCCGAATAAACACGGCCTTTTTGCCCGGTAAAGGTGACGAGGGCCGGTTTAACTTTTTCTTCATGAACCCCTTCTGTCGTGGCCGCGCCGGTGAGTGACGCCGCCTCCGAGATTCTGGGCATTAACTGCTTGGAGTAGCGCATAATCAACCGGGCGGTGTTTTTGTCGGGTTCATATCGTTCAATCGTGATATCACTCGGACTGTATATAGCCTCATTCAGCTTGATTGCCGCCCCGGCGATAGATTCGGGCGCTTTGGTATCTGTTGCGCATGTTTCGGTTCCGCAGAGGGTTGTGCTTATGGCTGACACAGAAATAAGAAATATGTTCATGGTGTGTGGAGGGAGATAATGAGTTAAAGATCGCAGCTTTGGATGGTGTTGAGTCTAGAATGAGGCAGCGCGTTTTCGTCATTTCAATAATGATGAGGTTCATATGGGCGTTGAACCATCCGTCTTCCGTTTGTTGCGGATTACCTTGTTTTAGGCATAGTTTGTAGGCTTGCATGGTGGCGTCTCTGGTCGTCAGCCATGCTTGTTGTGATTGTTTTAAGGGTTCTGCCAGTTCCGGTCGGCTTACGTAGTGCTGCTGCAAAAGGCTGCATGTTTGCTGTAGCCGTTTTTCCCAATAGAACCAGAGTTCTACCCGGATTTGATTGGCCTGTTGTTCGTGGTGGGGTTACGTTGATTCTCTGGAAAGCGCCGACTCTCGCCTTCCGCCTTCCCCCTCTTCTCTGCCGCAGACTGCCCAAAAACTGACCGCCGCCAAGGCAAATGCCATGACCATGAATGATGACAGTTTATTCACAGCCAGAATCGGAATGTCATGGGGATTGGGATTATTTTAGTTTGTCGAAGTCGATTTTCTGTGAATTTGGATGTATTGGATGATTGGTTTAAAGTGTTTCCGACTGACAAAATTATCAATCAGGGGATAACGAGAATTAGTATGTTTGAGCGACGTTTTTATAGTTTATCCAAGATTTTGTGCCGCTAAACGACGTGCTTCTCGAGAAGCATTAAGACGATCTTTTATTTGTTTATCCATAAGATAATTAAGTATGATCTTAGATATAAACCAAACCATAAGATAGATTAATGCGTAAATTAAATCAAGCCAGCAGAATACAAACCAAGTCGGAATCCATAAATATTTATAAATGGATTTAATTAGATTTCTTCCTTTGACAAACTTAACTTCTTCTTGATCGATAGGTGTTGTCATTGATGTCCCTTCGCCCAGCCCATCCATGATGAAATAATGTTTTGTGTTATTATAGGTGTAATATACAAACCAAAACGGGGCCAGAACGTAACGGCCATTATGCTTCAGGTGATAGCTGTTACTTGCTCGGAAATTTTGTATTTCATTTCCGGATAACTGTTTTTGAGCGTTTTGTGTAGCGATATCGTTTACAAGAGCATCGCCATACTTGTTCCAAGTCAAATCGGTTTCAGTGTCCAATGCCAATGTTAAAGGACGTTCCCCTGATTCCAAGCCAAGCAAAGCCGGATCATACTCTTTGGAGGCCATCACATTATATTTGTATTGTTGGCTAAATGCTTTCAATTCGTTTGGTATATCGTTTCCCTCGTAAGCTAAACAGAGAAAAGCAAAATTACCTTGAGATGTTCCTGTTTGTGGAATAAATTTCTTTACTTTTTCGTTGTTTAAACTATTCCCTGAGAACGAGGCTCTGACTTCTGTAGTTTCTATAGCCATTTCGCATGACCATGAAGACTGATAGGTGCCTTCATAAAGGAACATGGGAAGATATGCTTTAATGACATTTCCGGGATTGATACATTGGAAAATATCAGTTGGTACATAATCATGATCTACTAAGTTATCAATCATTGATTTTTCGAAATCTTTTTCGGATGTTCGAAATATGATCAAACGTTCTGGAATAGGAACTTTCTTAGCAGTAATAAGAGGATTGAATGCTTTGTTATGGCAATAAGGACATTCAACTTCTGCCTGAAATGGACTAAATGACGTAATTACTTGTTTACAGCTTGGGCAAATAACCTGTTGCAGTTCTAGTGTTTCTGACATGATGTTTTTTTGTGTTAATTTTTGAAATTATTTAATCTTGCCACTTTAATTATCAAATTTCTTTCTTGAATGGTATAGATGACTTGATTAGAAAGCGCTTCTATTTGTTCCCTATTTCCTTCGATTATTTTTTCACAAAGATTATCTATAGTGTTATTTAGAGTAATATCTATATCTTGTGTCTCGGGATAGGTTTGAAGAGGGCTGTTGTTTAATGCATCAAAGCAACGATTTAACAATTTTTTGATATCAGGATCTTTGATTTCGCGTGTTTTTTGTTGGATCTTGTTAATTAAATTTTGTTTAAAAAAAGAAGATTTTTTTTGATTTTGCAAAGATGCAGTAGTTGAATCATTTGCAAGTACCGTCATAAGCTGTATAACAATGAAAAGTGCCAACAAGATGCTTTGGATGATTAACGGCCATTTCATGCTTTCCGGATTTATGAATATGCAAATAATAGCAGCAATAAGTTCTACAAAGAAAAATGTTGTACTTTGAATCCACAGACTTCCTATTAGAACTGCCGAGGAGGATCCTTTTGCAAATATCGGAGTGGCACATAGGCAGAGGTATGCAAAAGTTGCAAATCCATATGAGCACCAAGATGCGTTTGTGTGTTCGACTCCTTCAAAGAAGAAAATCATATTGAATACAGCAAAAAACACCAAATGTATGATGATTTTCATTAATGTTTTTTTCATGGTTGTTGATTTTATAAATTACTCATAATTTCATCCACTTTAGCGTCGTATTTTTCTTGAGTAATAAGACCTGCATCAAGTAGTTTTTTTAGTTTGCCTAATACTTCCATAGGATCTGACTGTGCTGGTGTAACAGGAACTTGTTGCTGTGAAAAAGTAGAAGAACTCATTGACGCAAAGGCGCTTCCTGCAGCTAAGCCAATGCCAAGCCCCGCCCCTGCTCCAGCGAGACCACCGGCTCCAGGATTGACTGCAATATCTTTAAGAAGTTCTTGTTGAACGGCTTGATTGTAACGAGCGTCGGCCACGTTGGCTGCAGCAACACGCCTGTCTATATATTTTTTCCGTTCTTCTGTTTCATCGATTGTTAGATTATAGAAGGAAAAATTAACTAGTTCCAAACCATATTCATGGAACAATTCATCAAAGGAGGGTTTCAATTCTTTTGAAAAACTTTTCAATTGACTTGAAATAGCATTGATAGAGCGATTCATTGAGATATTTTCCAGAGTTCTTCCTACAACATCGCTGATTTCTTGAGAAATCTGAGCTCTGAAAAGCATGCTTAAGTCATTTACTGTATAAATACTTTTATCCCCCATTAGACGCATAAATGTTTGAATGCTAGCATTATCGTCTTCACGGATATTGAATCGAACCCGGAATTCTCCTGCCCCTCGAATCAATGTAGGTACTCCTATTTCGCCCCGCCCTAAGAAGAAATCTTGGATTTCAATGGCGCTAGATGTGCCCCAACTTACATTTTGTTCAGAAGTGCTGACGTGATATGCCTGACAAGTAAAAGAACTCATTCCGCCTGTCAGCATGTTTCTGATTCGAGTGAAAACCGGGTAATTTTCTGTTTTTATTTCATGACGACCGGACGACAGTGTTCCGAACAATTCGCCATTTTTAATAAAAATAACCTGTTCGTTAGGAGCCACGGTAATGATTGATTCTGTGTTGAAATCTTCACGGGGATCAAGGTAAATGAGAGTGTTTGTATCATGATCTCGCTGTATGGATTCCATGACATTCTTGCTCCCTCCGGCAAAATTTGTTTCTTTTGAATTTCTATTAAATAGTCCCATATTGCTGGATATTATTTTTTATAATTAAAATGCATTGTAGGATAAATTCGATCATCTCTTCTTGCATGTCCATGTATTGTTCCCTACTGCTTTTCTTGCAGGAGACGGCGGTTAGGGGCAGGAGTACGACGCAGATGCCGGAGATAATTTTTTCATGAGCGTATGCGGTTATTTTTTATGCTGTTTTTGGATTCTCAGGAGTGTTTGTGGTGAACAGGCCGCGGACCGGATTCCCGGCCCACGGCTGGTGGGCAGCAGCTTAGAAGCTGTAGGAGGCGTTGAGGTTGACGCTCTGGTTGGTTTGTCCGCTGCGGACTTCCAGCGTGTACCAGGCGCCTGCCTTCCAGTTCCGGTTGATTTGCCAGCCCAGGCCGGCGCGCGTCATCAGGGCGTGCCTGCCGGGAGCGTGTCCCCGGCCGGTTACGGATTGCCCGGCAGCCCAGGTGCGGGTGTACGGGTTCCTGCGGGCGATGTCCCCTACATAGGCCACGCTCAGTTCCGGCAGGAGGGCCTGGCCATTGCTCAGAGCGCACACGGATTTGAGGGTGACGCCCACGGGGACGCTCCATGACTGCAGGCCGCCGTTTCCGAAGGAGCGGCTGCCGCCGTCAAAGGTCTCTTCAATGGGGCCCTGGGTTCCGTACATGTAGGTAATGCCGGTGTAGGGGGACACGGTAAAGGTGTCGCTCGCGGCAATGTCCCAGTTCGCCAACAGGCCGAAGGCGTAAACGTTGTCATCCCAGCTGGCGCGACCGGGCCGTCTCGTCTGGCGGGAGCCGCCCACGTGCGTTCTGGCTGTGTGGTCAACGCTGCCGTAGGAGAAGTAGCCGGAGAGGTTCAGCTCCTGGCCCCGGGCAAGTTCCTGGCGGACGTTGTCGTACAGGGCGAACATGAAGGATCTCTGTTTATCAGAGAGTAGAGAGTTATCACTCTTGTGCGTTCCGAACATCTGGCCGAACGCGGCTCCGACCACGGCGTTTTTGCTTACGGCTGCATCCGCGCCTACGGCGTAGCCACCACCCTTGTAAGAAAAGCCGCTCAGCGTTCCTTCAGAGGACATGGAGGTGAAGTAGCCCAACCCGGCACCCCACAGGCGGGAGGATCTGACCCCGGCCATTCTGCCCTGTTCATTTGCCGTACGGGCAAAGGAGGCGACGGAGGATACGCTGCTCCAGAGGGTGTCCGCCAGCAGCGCGGCGTCCTGGGCCGCCAGGCCGCCTGCGGCGGCAGTATTCAGCTTGCCGGAGAAGGTAAGAACCCCTGTTTCCGGGTTCCATTCCAGAACTCCGCCGTTTTCCAGCAGGCCGGTTTCTCCGGTAAGACGGAGCTGTTGTTCCAGCTCGGCAGTTCCGGTGATTTCCTCCGCCTGGAGCAGGTTCAGCGCAAAGGACTCGGACCCCGAGGCGATCAGGCCGGAGCCGATGTTCACCTCAATGGTTGGCGTCCCATTGAAAGACAGGGTTCCCACGGTTGCATGGGAGTAGGTTTCCGCCATGCTCATCCCGGAGCTGAAGGGGGTTGTTCCGTTGACGGAAAACGCCATCCCGGAGCCTTCTTCAAATGTCAGGCCGTTGAAGCTGGCTGCTCCATGAATGTTCAGGCTGCCTCCCTGCTGGACGGTGACTGAATCGAAAATGCCGCCGCCGGAAAGGGACGCGCCATGTTGCACCAGAATCATGCCGACGGTCTGGCCGCTGTTGCTCATGCTGCCCTGGAGGGAGACGTTACCTTCCAGGGAGCCGGTATTGCGTAACAGGGCGCCTTCCGCCACGGTAATTTCCTCCGCCGTCAGATTCCCTGTGTTCGCCAGAGCGGACTGGCTGTTCAGGGTAATCTCCGCAACATGCAATGTGTTGTTGTTGGTCACGGCACCGCCGGAGTTTACGGTGAGGGTGCTTCCCTGAATGGCACCGTCATTGATGAGGGCGGCACTGGTTTCTCCGTTATTGAGGGAAGAACCGACGATGATGCTCGTGTTTTCGTGCCCCAGTGTGGCTGTTTCCTTAACGCTGGCCAGGCCGCTGCGGACATTCAGGGAGGCGATGTTGTACCTTTCCCCGACCAGGTCAACGGCGCCGCTGTTCAGAGAGCCGCCGCCGCTGCCTATGGCGACGCCTCCGGCGCTGCCGCCGCCGGTTCCGTCAATGTCGTAGCCGGATCTTGGCGTCTCCCGTCAGATTGCCCGTCAGGATCAGGCTCTGGTCTTCATTCATGACCAGCAGGCCGTCTGTACCTTCCAGGAGCGTCTGATTGGTGAGCGGCGTGTCTTGGGGGAGGCCGGTCACGTCCAGCGTGCCGCCCAGCAGATGGACGCGCTTGCTCAGATCTGTGATGGATTTTTCTTCTCCGGTACATACATAGATATCGTCTTCACCGGGCGTGGGAGGCGTTTCTCCTCCCGCCAGTTTCAAGATGACGCCCCATTTCCCGTCAGTCAGGATTGTTTTTGTCAATTCCGCATTTTCCAGCGGGTTGAAGGTATTTGCCCAGGCGCCCGTGCCGGCGTCATAAGTTTCCGTCCAGCTCTGGAGAGTCCAGTCAGAGATATTTCCGATGAAGTTGTCTCCTGTTTCTCCATTGAGCCGGAACAACGTCAGGGTTGCTCCGTCTTCCCCGATCAGGCCGGCATATTCGCTGCTGAGGTTGATGGTGGTGGAACCGGAGACGGAAAGCGTTCCGGCAATGTCGATCCCGTTGAAGACGGCTGTGGGATTTCCTCCATGGTTTTCCGGGGAGAGCCAGATGGCGGCGTTCTCCAAAGTCAGATTTCCGTCCACGGTTAACGCGTAACCCTTATTCTGGGGGCGTATCCGCAGATCCGCTCCCGTCATGGAGACGGAGGGAGCCTTCAGGGTCGCCCCCGTGCCGTAGTAATGCTCCAGAGAGGAACCTTCGTTGAAGACGATATTGCCTGCGGCATTCAGGATATTGCCGTCGCCGTTGAACGTCACGTTGGAAGATTCCTGGACGGTGAAACCGCCTCCCGTTGTGACGGAGGAACCGTTCTGAAGTTCAATCCAGCCTCCGCCGTTCAGAACGGCGTCCCCTCCAATGTTCAGCGTTCCCTTGTAGAGATGGGCATATCCGGATGACGTGAAGTTCCCTCCCGCCGTCATGGCTGCCTGGCTGATCCGCAGGTTGGCGCCGCCTTCAAACGTGGCGTCACGGTCAATATTCAGGGTTCCGTTATTGGATAGCTCTGTGAGAGAATTGTTTTTTGCAATATAGTTGCCGCCTGTGAAATCACCGTTTAAAATATTCAGAATGGCTCCATCCGTGACTTTCAGGGAACCTCCATGAAGAGTGAATTTGCCGCCGACCTTGAAGGAAGAAGTCAGGGAGTCTTCCAGGCAGCTCCGGAACGTTGCTCCGGTTGCGTCCAGCCCCAGCGTCTGGAAAATAGCCGTTAAATCTTCTTCCGCATATTTGCCGGAAAAGATGATGTCCCCGGTTCCCGTCACGGTATTGCCGTCGCTGTCTTCATAGCGGTTCAGATCAAAGTGGACACTACTCGCGTTGACGACGGGATCGTAGAAGGTGATGGTCCCGCCGTTCGCCTGGGTGGAAAGTTCAGGAGTACCATTGATGCTGTTGAGTACGGCTCCGGTGAGATTCCCTTCCCCGTCGTATTGTTTTACATAGTTGCCCCGGAATTCAACGGTTTCATTGTTGACGATGGAGACGGTTCCTCTGCTGGCACAGATGGCCCCACCTGCGCTTCCTGAGCTGTTGCCTGTGAAGGAGACCAGTTTATTTTCTGTGAAAGAGATGCCTACGCTTGAGTTGGCGCATATGGCTCCCCCCTTTCCTTTAGCCGTGTTGTCTTCAAAGGAGATGGTGTCATTTTTTTGAAAGATGATGCGATCATTGCCACCATTGTTAATGGCGCCGCCGTCATTTCCTGAGGAGTTGTTAATGAAAGATAGTGCTCCGTTTTTCTGGAACACAGGTATTTGGTTGCTGTAGCCTAGCCCATGCAGGGCGATGGCCCCTCCGCTGCCTGTCGCGGTATTGTTTTCAAAGGTAACCTTGGCATTGTCGCTGATGTCAAATTGGAAGTCTTCACTATTATAATGAGTATAGATGGCGCCGCCGTGAGCATTTTCCGGCTGCCAAAGCTTTCCAGTTGCGTGGTTGTCGTTGAACTTAACTTCCTCCTTTGTGTTGGTAATGCTTAGGCCTGCGGCGTAGATGGCGCCGGCGGACTGAGCATTGTTGTCGGTAAAGACAACCTGGTTATTTCCGTCAAATTGGACAGTTCCGCAAGTGTAAATAGCTCCTCCGACTGAGCTGTAGTTATCAGAAGTACTATCAAGGGCGGTTATCGAGTTATTCAGGAAGATAATGTTGTTATTGTCTTGAAACGTGAATACATTCCCGCTTCTTCCGGAAATAGCTCCTCCTTGCGCGCCGGCATGATTTGATTCAAAACGGATTTCTCCGAGATTGTTTTCAAATGCCAGCCCAAGCCATCCACCAGCTATTGCTCCGCCGTCATTGGTTGTTGTGTTGTTGATGAATTTGATGGAGCCGGCGTTACCTGAAAATGCCACCTGTCCCTTGGAGTTGCCATAGCCCATTGGAATTACACTAATTGCTGCTCCATTACTCTTTTCAATGCTGTTATTGAGGAATTCTATGGCCTGATTATTCTGAAAGGATAAAAGTAATGTAGGGGGATCGGACGAATTTAAATCATAATAAAAGCGACGGCTGTTATTACTGAAAGACAGCGTTTCTTCAGAGTTCTCGAAAAGATCGGTGCCCATGGACGGGGATATGCCTGCAACCGGAAGGAGCAGGGAGAGCAGTGTTCTGCGGAGAGTGATAGGGAGATGTAATTTCATGGCGTTCTGGAAAATTGGAAGTTACAGGTAATAGAAAGGGAAAACGATGAGCGAGGGAGCCGCGCGCCTTTCGGCGCGCGGCTGTATGAAGACACCGCAAGAGGATTAGTTGCCTTTGACGGTGGTGGTGTACTTGCTGATGACGCCAAGGATGTTTTCACGTTTGACGTCCACGCTGGAGACCGTGCTGATGCCTCCCTGGGCCTTGGCGGCGGAGACGGAGGAATCGCCCACGGCAACCAGACCGAGGTAGGAAGTAGCCGTGGCCACCCCGGTGCGGGAACCGGAGGAGCTGGTGACAGCGACGGGGTCTGACACGTTGGCGTACAGCATTCCCATGGGCCGGTCTGAAAGGCCGCCGCCGCAACTGCAGAGAAGGGCGGAGGATGAGAGCAGAATGAGGAGTTTTTTCATGATTGGATTTCAATTAATTGTTTTGACAGGCCTTCTTTTGACGGGAGGTTCCGTGCAGCGTCATGCAACTGTGGATGCCCAAAAAAGAAGACCCGCTTTTACGGATAGCGAATTTGGAATTCGCTATGACAGGTTCATTCGCGCGCTGATGAATCATGGGAGGAACGATGGATTCGTCCCCCTGCCATTCACCGGTTGCGATAGTTACAACCCCATCAGAATCATGTTCTCCATATCTTGGTTCCCGTTCTATTCACGAAGCAGTTCATCATTCCCCTTACATGCAGAAACCGTTCTTCAGCATTATTATCCCGGCTTATAATCTGGAGAATTATATTGCTGCCGCCCTTCAGTCAGTACTGGTTCAAACATTTCAGGATTTTGAGATCATCATCGTGGATGACGGTTCTTCCGATGAGACCGTTTCCATCATCCAATCTTTTCATGACCCCAGAATCCGCCTGGTTTCCCAAGTTAACGGCGGCGTGTCGCGGGCGCGAAACGCAGGGATGAAGAAGGCCGTGGGGGCTTACATCGCTTTCATGGACGGAGACGATTACTGGTATCCCGAGCATCTGGAGCTGGCAGCCGATTTTTTCAACCGTCATCCGGAGATATTGGCCTATGCCAACCGCTACATGAGGGATGAACTGGCGGCCATCCCGCCGCGCCCTCCATCTTATCCCGAATCTATCCGGAGGCTGGGGATACGGGGAGTGCTTTTCATGAATTCCAGCAGTGTAATCCTGAATTCGTTTCTTGCGTCCCGGCTTCCCCCCCTGGGAAGAAGCGATGCCCTATGGGGAAGACGGCCTGTACTGGACACGGTGCATGCGGGGGACAGGCCTGATCGGGCTGGGAGGCTCCGTCACCTCCATTTACAGGCAGAGAGCTTCTTCCGCCATGCATAATGAGCATTACCAGCATATCTCCCTCCACTCGCTCATTGCGCCTCTGCTGAATGAGCTTGAAGCCATGAAAAATCCCAAATGGCAATTTGCCGTTCATTATCTGGTCATCAGGGAATTGCATCCCAAAAGACTGTTATCGCTCAACGTAGAGGAACGGATTTCCCTGACGGGCAGAATCAGGAAAATCATGCACCCATGCCTGAACCGGCCGTTTTTGGACTCCTATATGAAAGCGTGTTCCGCAAGAGCAGGCATGGAACAATCATTTTCCGCTCTCATGGACAGAACCATGTTCTCCTGCAAATGGCTGGACCGCCTGGAAAGGATGGGACGCTTCCTGTTTTTCCGGTTGCAAACCAATAACGGAACAGAGAGCAAACACCAAGATCCAGTCCGTTCACGATCATGAATATCGTATATGCTACAGACGATAACGGCGCGCTGGGAACGGGCGTGAGCATTGTGTCCCTCATGGAGAATTTGCCGCTCGGCGTTCATGCCGATATTTACATCATGACTGACGGGTTAAGCGGGGATAATACGGCCCGTTTCCATTCCCTGCAACAGGATACAATCTCCATTTGCACTTCATTGACATGAAGGATAAATATACGGATTTCCCCGTCGGTTCCAAATGGTCGGCGGCGACGTATTACCGTCTTGGCCTCGCAGGGGAACTTCCCGCCACGGTAGAACGCGCCCTTTACGTGGATATTGATACCATTTTCAACAGGGACATAAGCCCCATGTATGAATCCGAATTCGGAGATTGCCTCATTGCCGGCGTTTTCACCACGGAAGATTTATCCGAGGAATCTTTTTCACGCTGGAAGAGAGAAATGAATCTGGACCGGGACTCCATTTACATCAATGCCGGCGTCATTCTTTACCATATCGGAAGAATACGCGAAGAACGTTTTGAATCCCAGGTTTTATCCTGGGCGAAAAACAATATTCACCGCCTTTCCTGGCAGGATCAGGATATTTTGAATGTATGCTATCAGCAGCGTATCCTGTTGCTTCACCCCATGTGGAACATTTGCGACGGGGCTATCTGGTCCATTCGTTGGGAAGGCGTGAAAAGCTTCAGAAATAATCCCCTGAAGCCGGCAGACCTGCTGGAAGCCGCCAGGCGGCCGGGCATTATCCACTACTGGGGCCATCCCAAACCCTGGCATCCCAACAGTATTCGCCAGGATTACGGATTGTTCTACAAGTATTGGAAGAAATCTCCGTGGAAAGATGACATCAGGGATTTCCGGAAGCAAAACGATACCGGCCGGATGTTCATCTCCAAAATGAGATGCCTCCTGGGAAAGGGTAAACGGCTTTTACAGGGCAAGCATCAATAGAAATACGGAGGGAGGGCTTTATATTTTCCTGATGCCCAGCCTATTTACTGCGTCGCCTTTTATGGGGAAATGCCAGAGCCGGCTATTTTTTAACAAGCCGACTTAACTCCCCTCCGGAATTTTCCCGAATCCGGGAGAAACCGTCCGCATATGCCTTCAGGAACGCCTCAACGTTTTATGCCTGATGATTTTTCCGGAGTTTTATCAATAGTAAAAAAATCATTCATTTATGAAAGTTGATACCATTAAGGGAAGTTCCTATGTCATGACCTGTACAAAAGCTTGTACTGTAAGCGCCATTTTCAATTCCGGAGAGACGTCCATGCTTATTCTGGAAGCAGGGGAAAAAGGGCAATACGGTTTTGCGGCCCCGACGGACGCCATAGAAGTATCCGATGAAGACGCTTTGATCACCCAGGTTTTCAAAACAGCCGTTCCAGGGCTGCCGGGCCAGAACGGCATCAGGCAAGGAGAAAATGCCGAATTAAAAAATCTGACGGCTGAGTCCGGGACTTTTGCAGGGGCCGTCAACGCCAACGGAGGCATCAATATCCCGCTGACCGTGGGGGCGGCAACGGATACGTCAGCGGTCAACCGCCTGTACGCCGCCGGGCTGGCTGCCGTGACGGACGCTTTTTCCCTCAGGTGCTATCCGCTCCCGGCGGATTGCTCGTCTTCCAACGGGACGGTTTTCAAAACAGACAAGGAACCCAATTCCCTTTATTTCAATGTCCCTCCCAATTCCTCTTTTACCGTGAAATGCGGCCTCGTGACCAACGCGAGGCCCATGCACAATTATTCCAGCATCCGGGGGTGGGTGGCCCCGCTGCGCCTGCCGTCTGTCAGCGCTAAATTCACGACCAGGTTCGGCCAGATGAAAACGGTCGTGCGCATGGGAAGGGACAGGGACGCATTTACGCTGGTGCCGGATCAGGCGGCGGGCGGCTACAGGATTGGGGAGATTATCGATATTACGTTTGATCATGTCCGGGACGCGGCCGCAGGGGGGTATCACATTCGTGTCCGGGAGATTTATTATTCCAATGCCGAGCAGAAATGGAAGATGAAGACGACGCAGGCCCTCGCGCCGGAGACGTCTTCCAATAACGGTTATCCCGTCTGCGTGTACGCGGTGGTTTACGAGCAATACCAGGACGGAGGATATGATACCGAAGACAGGGGAGCGTTGTGGCTGCTGCATGGCGGGAATTCCACCCGCGGCTGCGTCAAGATCGCCACGGTGAGGGGAGTCCATTGCTTTGAGAATATTTATCCCTTTTCCGGATATTATCTTGATATGGAGAATGCCAACAGCTGGGCGTTGGCCGGAGCGTTCCTTCCGGCGACGATGCACTTGCATTGCAATAATGTCAATCCGGCGTATTACGGGTTTTCCTCCATGGAGAGCAATATCATTGTCTCCGAGGCGGTGGAGGATTTTGTTGACCCGGAAGCCGAAACGACTACTGAAGATTGAGCATAAATGACGCAGCGTCCCCATTCCCGATGCCCGGCAACACCTCTGCGTCCCTATTCAGTTTTTTTCCGCCACGGCAACCGGGTTCCCGCCATCTCCAGCGCACGGCGCACCATTCCGCGCATGCCCTGCGTACCGCAATACATTAAAAGAACCGTCACTCCGCCATAAGAAACGGCCATGAGGAAGGCGCATAAAAACCAGGAAAAGAAAGACGCGGAAGGCTGCAGGGGAACGAATTTCCAGATCCAGCCCATGAACACGGCCGAAATCGAAACCAGCGCCAGCTGGTAACCGAATTGGAACCAGTAACTCATCACATTTTTTCTGAATCCCCAGTTATACAGCATGAAAGGCTTCCATATGCCCACAATAAGTATCAGGCTGGAGATGCCCCCCAGCAAAACGCCGGGCAATCCCCATAAGTAACCTCCTATGATCGCCACGGAAATGTTGATCACGCTTTCCGCAAGAGGAGCCCATACATCCCAGAACAAACCGTAACCGTATAAAAACTGATCCACAACCCCCCGCGTAATGGTGATGAACAGCCTGATAACGAGCAGCAGCATGATTTCCCGGGGAAGGATATATTCCGCCCCCAGCCAAAGCGTGATGAATGGCTCCAAAAGCTGGTAAAAGGGGAAACATACCGTCCCGGCAATCAGCATGCGCAGGGAAAACAATTCACTGAACACCTTGCGGATTTTTCCCGCATTTCCCTCCGCAATCAAGTTGCCCACACCGGCTTCCGTACTGCCGAGCATATTATTGACCAGAAGGTGCAGTTTCTCCACAACGGTGGAATAGTTGCCGAAATAGGCCGCCATCTGGAGGGAAACAAAGGCATATACCAGGAACGGCGTCATCTGGAACTGGAAAAAGCTTCCCAGCCGATGCATAAACAACTGCTTGGTGTATTTAGTGACTTCAGGATATTTTTTGAACAGCTCCTTCCCCAGGGCCACATTGCTCTTCAGCCAGGGATAGACCTGATTGATCTTCCAATTCAGGATGAAGGAATAAATAATGCCGAAGAACAGCTCTATCCCTATCCATAAATAATAGCTTCCCGTATACCATGCAGACAGCATCTGGCATATGATTTTGATGATGGATGCCGTCTGGAAATAAAACGCCACTACGTAATTCCTCTGGTCCGCTCCCAAAAGGGTCTGCCTGTAGTTGGCAAAATACCCGATCAGGGAAGAGGCCAGAAAGGAATAATAAGCAAAATAGATGATTCCATAGGAAAAACCTGTGGAAGGGAAAATAACCGGCAGGAAACAGGAAAGCGCTACTCCAGCCGCAATGATTATCCGCCCTATCCACCGGTACATGTATCCCAGCACGGAGATAATTTCATTAATCCTGGTTTCATCATGTTCAAAAATCGGCTTGTAAAGCACATACCCGATAGCCGTGCTTATGCCAAGTTCCGCCAAATTGAGGAAATTCAGCAGACTCATTAACGTTCCCGTCAAACCGACAAAATCAGCACCCAGGCAATTCAAGAATATCTTCCTTGAAAAAAAGGAAATGAGAAGAATCAAAACATAAAAAATGAGATTGACCCTGGCGTTCAACAGGCTTTTCTTTACGCGGGATTCTTCCATGTTATTTATTCCATCAACCTTATCCTTTCCCGGGAGAAGTTAAAAATATCTGTTTTATTAATAACCGGATTATTTATTCAACCGGCAATATACCAACGGCATATTGCGGCCATACGGGTACGGAAAGCGGTGCCAATCTAGCACAACATCCTGCCGCATCAATATCTTTTTACGAATCCTCAGCCAACAGGCCCTCACAGGGGATAGAAACCGGGCAGAATCGCCTGTTCCCATGACGCCTTCTTATCCGCTCATCGGTTAAAAAACAAATTCCTCATTTTTACAGGTTCCATGGACCGGAACAGTTCCATAAAGTGTCCTTGTTTTATTTCTTCTTTTCATCTACATTACCGCCCGTGAGCAAGGGCAGGATTCTCATCGTTACATATGTTTTTCCTCCGGAGGAAGAAGGCGTAGGCATGGCTGCCTATGAAATGGCCTGCAGCCTGAGCTCTCTGAACTGGGATATCCACGTCCTCACCCGCCCGCTGGATTCACCGGAGGAGCCTTTCCGCTCCCGCCCATACAGCCCTCTCACAACCCTGCCGGACACCCTGACGAAGGACAGCGCCCGTTTAAGAGAATACCTGAACGGGTTTTTGAAAGATTTCCGGCCGGATGTTATCATTTACCACTCCTGGGCGGACTGGTGCCGGGAAGAATTGCTGGACGCGGCGCGGGATTCAGGCATTCCGTTTTTCCTCCGCTCCCATGGAACAGCTACCAACTTCCGCTCTTTTTTCCGCCTTAACCATCCTCCTTTTTTCGGCTTGAAAAAATGGCTCTGCTCCTTTTTTCAAATACGCAGGGATATCTTCAACGTGTGCCGGAAATCACCGTTAAACCGTCTCGTTTTTCTCGACCCTTACGGAACACTTTTCAAGAGCTTTGATTATTACTGCGCATCCAGACGCAAACTTGCCCATTACTCCTGCATTCCCAACACATTCCCGGCTCTGAAAAGAACCGCTCCTTTTTTCCGGGAAAAATACGGACTTTCCTCCGCCCCCGTTTTCACCTGCCCCGCCAGCGCCAGCATGAGGAAACGGCAGCTTCTCTTCATCCGCCATGTGAAACGCACCCATCTTCAGCAGATCACGTTTCTTTTTCTCATTCCCCAGCGCAATTCCTATGCGGAACAAATGGAACAGGCTATCGGGGATGACCCCAGATTCAGGATTCTCTACAGGCTCCCGCGTCCGGAGGTAGAAGCCGCCATTACGGAAAGCAATGCCGTTTTTCTTTACTCCTTCCAGGAACAGCAGCCCCTCTCCATTCTGGAGGCGATGTCATGCGGCGTTCCCTGGTTCGCTCCGGATGCAGGAGCCCTTTCCACCCTGGAAGGGGGAATCGTCCTGAAAAACGCATCCCCCTCCGCGCTGGAAAAAGCTGTGGAATCGCTGACGGACGAAACAACACGGGAAACACTGGGACGTAAGGGCCTCCCGCAATGGGAAGCCCGTTACGCCCCCGACGCAGTAGACAGGAAGTGGGAGGAACTGCTTTTTTCCTCCACCCGTCCGGAAAAAAGTCTCCGTTCGCGTCCTCCATCGTTCCGGACCATTTATCCACCTGCTAACCCCTTGCCCCTTTTTCCCAATCCATGACGCCCAAACGCCCCCGTCCCGTATTAGCCATAGCAGCGGATCTCCCTCTGGGCCGGCTGCTGACGTCTTTCCGCAACAAGGACCGGCGTGCGATTCCCTGGATTTTTTCCCTTTTCCATGCCCTGGAATCTCAGGAAGATTTTGACATCCACTGGATTACTCTCAGCAAAGCCGTTTCTGCCCCGGAAACCATCCGGATGCGCAACCAGACCATCCACATCCTTCCCCTGGGCAGCATGGGCAGGAATATCCTGACGGCCCATTTCCTGACCGTCCGGAGAATACGCAAGACCCTGAACGATATCCAGCCGGACCTCCTGCACGTATGGGGCGTGGAGCAGGCTTACGCTCTGGCGGGGGTTGCTTTCCGGGGAAAAAAGCTCCTTTCCTACCAAGGAGCTCTCACCGCCTGCTGCCAGCGCGCTCCGCAGGCCTTCCTCCTCCATATGCAGGCCCTTTGGGAACGCATGGCCGTCAAACATTATGATCTTATCACGTGCGAATCCCCCTGGGCATGCGACCGCGTTGCGGAAATTGCCCCCCAGGCCCGCCTGTCCTGCATGGAATACGGCGTGGAACCTTCCTTTTACCATCTTGATAGAAGCCCGTCTCCAGAACCTTCCTGCCTCTTTGCCGGAACCATTTACGAACTGAAGGGCATCTCCTATCTGGTGGAGGCCTTCACGCACCCGTCCCTCTCCCATGTCCAGCTGTTCGTGGCGGGCAACGGAGCCCTCAGGGAAAGGCTGGAAGCCCGGTCCACCCCCAACATCCACTGGCTGGGCAGCATTTCCCGCGAAGAACTCCAGCAGCGCCTCTCCACGGCGTGGTTCCTGGTGCATCCCACCCTGGGGGATTGCTGCCCCAACATCGTGAAGGAGGCAAGAGTCATGGGCCTTCCGGTAATCACCACGGAAGAAGGCGGGCAGACTCAATATGTCCAGGACGGCGTATCCGGCTATATTGTCCCGGTCCGCAACAGCGCCGCCATCAGAGAGGCCGCGCAGAAACTTTCCGTCAGCCTGGATAAAGCCATGTCCATGGGAATGGAGCGGCATCAGGAATGCCGCCGCCTGCTGGACGTAAAGCAGACAGTAACCGGGTGCCTGTCACGTTATCATACCATGCTGTATCCACGCTGATGAAATTATTCCTTATCCATCTGCTTTCCGGGATAGGCCGCCTGCTGCTCAGGCTCAGGGGGGTGCGCACCGGAACAGGCATCATTCTTTCCGGATTTCCCCTCATTAAAAAATTCCCGGGAGCGTCCATCACCATCGGCAACGGAGTCACCATCCACTCCCTGACCCGGATGAATCCGGTACTTTCCCATCACACCTGCCTGGCCGCCCTTTCCAATCAGGCAAGCATCACTCTGGAGGACGGCTGCGGCATCAGCGGAGCCACCCTGGTCTGCGTCAACGGCATCCGCATCGGCCGCCACACGCTGATAGGAGCAGACGCGCTGATTCTGGACAACGACATGCACTATCCCCGGAGCGGCGCCAGGTGGGGATCAACCCTGGGGAAACCCGAACAGGGACAACCCATTTCCATCGGGGAAGGATGCTTCATCGGCGCCAGGGCCACCATCTTGAAAGGAGTCACCATCGGCTCCGGCTCCGTAGTCGCCGCAGGAGCCGTCGTCACCCGGGATGTGCCTCCCGGCTGCCTGGCCATCGGAAATCCCGCAGTAAATAAACCGCTCCCCGAACGTCTCAAACATCCCCGGGAAACACAAAAAGCCATCTGCCCTTGAGCATTTCCCCTGCCTGCCTCAGGGGGCTCCAAAGGCAGACTCTTTCATGACACCGCAAAATCCTACAATTTTATTACCCTCATCCCGGGAACATTGGATTGACATATCCCGATTCCTCGCGGCATGCCTGATTGTATGCGTCCACGCGCCGGCCTTCTCTTTCGCCAGCCTGTTCCAGCTTCCGGTTTTCAACGGCCGCGTGGCATTTTTCCTGATTCTGGCAGGCTATTTCATGGGCCGGAATAATTCCTGGAACAAAGCGTTCAAACGGGGTTATACGCTTCTCATTCCCTTTCTGTTCTGGAATATAGTCATCTCTTTCCTCCATCCGGGAATCATGAATATGGGACTGCCGGAATACTTATGCAACCTTGCAGGCTTCCGTTCCCTTTTCACTCCCGATTTTATTCCTCTTTCTATCAATGGATTGGCGGGAGAACCCTTTTCCCCTCCCACATGGTTTTTGAGGGATATCATTCTCTGTTCCCTCATTTCCCCCATCCTGCTGAAATTGAAATATCCGGTTTTTGTCCTGATCCTGATCTGCTTCAGCACGGACTGGCTCCAATACCCCGTGCCGGCCAACAAGATTACCCTTGCTCCATCCACCGTCTCCCTGTTCAGTCTGGGCCTTTTCCTGTCTTCCATCAAACTGGCTGAAGTAAAACACGTTTACAAAAATTCCTTTACTCCCCTCGTTCTGCTCGCCGTAGGAACCGGGTTTCTGCTCAGCATCACCAATTACTTGAGCGTTTGCCAGAATAACCCGGAATGGAACATGCACAAAATACTGGCATCCTATGGAGTATGGAATATCTCCTGGCCGGCTGTCCGTTTGAATTCCCTCTGCCCAGTCTTCGGGGCGCTTCTTCTCATGACCCTTGGAATCTGGCTGGAAAAGAAAATTCCCGTTGCCAGAAAGCTGTCCAACTATGCTCCCGCCTGTTTCCTGATATTCGTTCTTCATTATCCTTTGATCATGCTGATCCCCTCCCACATCTGGAAACAATCCTTTTTCGCTCCCTTTGTATTAATACCGGCCATCATTTTCCTGATCGTCGCATTCTATCTTTTCCTGAGAAAATTCTTCCCGGCCTGCCTGCCCTACGTCGCCAACGACCGCATCACCCATGTTCCCAAAAAAAATTAAGGCCTGTATCCTCTTTCTTCTTTTAACCGTTCCGGCCGCATTAGGCGCCGTCTGGTGCGCCAAACACGCCTACCGCTACCATTTGGCTGTCCATCCCCTTCCCTATTCCCCGGAACAGGGCGCCCTGCTGGAAAAACACCGGCAGGACAAACGCAATGCCCGGCTGAATCCCCATGCCCCCGTGTTGTTCCTGGGTTCCTCCACCATGGAATTCTGGCTGAAAGAAGGGAAACATTCCTGGGAAACCTGGTTTTCCCCTCTGGGATGCCTCAACCTGGGAACCAGGAGCGAGACCACGGGCAACCTGCTCTGGCGCCTCAATGACGGCCTGACAAGCCCGCTGGCGCCCAGAATCATCGTCCTGTATTCGGGAGTCAACAATCTGGGAGTACAAAAAAGCCTGGGATGGACGGCTTTTCAGGGAAACGTGGCCATCGTCAAAAAAATCAGGGAGATTTACAGCCCGGAAACGACCGCCATCATTGTCATTCCCCCGCTCATCGCACAAAAAGGGTCGCGCATGGAAACCTTCAGGAATTGTCTGCTGCAACACGACTTTGGAGAAAATGTCCATGTCCTCCCCCTCCATTTCTTCCTTCCGGGAAAAGACGCCAGCCTTTATACTTGGGACGGCCTCCATCTCAACGCCCTGGGATATGAAGCCATTTCGCCTCCGCTTTTCCGCTTCCTCCAACAGCTTTTAAGCAGGAGCAGCTTTTAGGGCTTCACAGGAACAACAAACTTTATCCGCCATTACTCCACGTGATGATTGAATCTTCTCCACCCCATCAGGCAACACTTCCCATGACCCTGTTTCTGGCAGGTCCCACCGGATCGGGCAAATCCGCGGTAGCCGTGGAACTGGCGGAGATGCTGGACGCAGAAATCGTCAGTTCCGACGCTTACCAGGTGTACCGGGAGCTGCCCATCCTGACGGCGGCGCCTTCCCCGGCAGACCGGGAACGGGTCCCCCACCACATGGTTTCCATCATTCCGGTCCAAAAGAACTGGAATGCCACGGAACACTACCACCGCGCCATGCGCTGCATGGAAGAAATTCACGCACGCGGAAAAATCGCCATCGTCACGGGCGGTTCCGGCCTGTACTTCAAATTCCTCTCCCACGGCCTGTCGGAAGCGCCGCCGGGGGACGCTGCTCTCCGCGCCGCTTTCGCGAACTGTTCCACGGAAGCGCTATACGCCAGGCTCTCTTCCCTGGACCCGGAAGGAGCGGCCTCGACGGATGCCGCCAACCGGCGTTATGTGGAACGCAATCTGGAAATCGTCCTTGCCGGAGGGAAACCTCTTTCCTTCTGGAAGAGGAACTGGCTGGCCCCGCCACGTGGACCCGGCTGGGTCATCAGCAGGGATGTTTCTGAACTGGACGGAAGAATCGCCCGCCGTGCCGCACGCATGATGCAGGAGGGCGCGGTGGAGGAAGCGGCTTCCCTCGGCCCATGCTCCGCCACAGCGGAACGCACCCTGGGCCTGGCATTGATACGAAGCATGCTGCGCGGGGAAATTTCCCATGAAAACTGCCAGATCCAGCTGGCACTCGCCACCCGGCAATACGCCAAACGGCAGCGCACCTGGCTGAAACGCGAACAATGGCTCCGGCAACTTCCGGCTTCCCCTTCCGACTCTCCCCGGGCTCTTGCAGAACGCATCATGGAAGAACTGGGGCATTAATCCCTCTTCACACGGCGGTAAATATCCAAGTTCGTCACTTCTCTGAAAAAGGATCGTTCCCGGCAATATTCCGTACTTAGCAAATCCCGCATAGCCCTCAGGGAGGGAGATTCCGTGTTGTCCGGCTTGAAGTATTCTCCCGCTATCACCACATAGTCTATCTTTCCGCGGCGGATTTCCTGATACTGACGCATCCTTTCCCGTTCTGCACCCTGTTTGTCGGAAGCGCAAATCGTAAACGTGCGTATGGGCGGCACCAAACCATTGACACAGTAAAACCATACGGCATGCCGCCCAAGGACTGCACAAGCATTCTCCCCCCCCGGTTCATCACTGGTATCTGGAAGAGCAAAAGCGGACATCCATTCGCGGGCGCGGCTTCTGCATGAAAAATCCACGCAATTCAGGAAGGTGCAAGCCATCACTCCCGCAACAACCAGAGGAAAAAGCCATCGGCGCCACTTTCGGGAAACAACCTCTTCCACATGGATCATCCTGGCCACCACCAGGTATCCCACAGCAGCGAAGGGAATAAGTGTCTGGGCGTAATGGTTGAAATGCGTCTTTCCATTTCCCTGGACGCCCATGCAGGTAATCAGAAAAGCGGCTGTATAATAAATCTTTTCCCTGGCGGGCATCCGGCTTAAAATCACCCCCGCTCCTCCCACGATGTACATCAACATGCTAGGATACATGATATCCCTTTTCACCCATTGGGAATAATTCCGGCACATCTCCTTGAACGATACCGCATCGGCGCCGTAACCGGCATTAAAAACAATGTATCCTTCATATAAATCCAGCAACGCGCCGCGGCTGTAAAAATACCAGAGGCAGGGCGTCAGCATCAACAGGAGCGTTCCTCCCACGCTTCCTGTAAAAATCCATGCCTTCCCGGTCATCCGCGCACGATATAGGACATACAGGAAGGGAACGAACCAAAAAGCGGCCAAGTTGAATTTCAACAGAAGCGCCATCCCGATGCCCGCGCCAAACACCACGCCCGTTCTTACGAAGCGATCGGGATCCCGATACAGGCGGCACACTCCATAAATCGCGGCAAACTGGAAAGGCAGAATAAATTCGGAGGGATGACCTCCTCCTGCATAATAGTGGAAACTGCACATGGAATAAAGGATGAGCAGCGAAACGATAAACGCTTTTTTTCCAGATACGAAGAGAAGGGCCGCCTTGTAACAAAAGATCATGGAGGCCGTCACTGCGAATACCTCAAGAACGAATACAAGCCAGTAAGAACCACACAAGGTGTAGGAAAAGCCATATATCAAAAAAATGAAGGGCCCCTTTTGATCAAACAAATCCCGATAAGGCATCAACCCTTCCATCATTCCGCGTCCCATGAGATGATAAATAATGGGATCACAACTTACGGGAATTTCATAATAGGGAGACACATAACTGGAATAATAACAAATCAGAAATGAGAAAATAGACCACCATGCAATACAACATCCATTTACCCTATTACAACGAAACATTTTTATATGGGTACGGATTTGGAATCCGTATAGGAATTCCTGTGTCCTCTTTGTCATCAAACTGTCTGGAAGAGAATTGCTGATATGACGGTGCGGTGAAACGGCATGAATGAAGTTGGCGAACCTTTTGATTAATAAACGACTATTTTTACTTGACTACGGATTCCAAAACCGTTGCAAAATATATGAAATGAGAGAGAAAATTTCAGCAACGGATCATGCGGCGCTGGCCATTTTAAAAAAGACAGGGCTGGATGTGGTGGAAGCCGCCCAGCTGGCGCATGAATTGCTGCAGGCCAGCAAAGGGCGCGGCAGCCGATGGAAGAGGGCAAGGGAATGCATCCGGCTGGGAGAGGAAGCCCTGGTTGCCAGAGGAAAAACGGTAGTGTTCAGGAAAGCCGTGGATGAGGCTATGGAGGCTCGGCAAGATCGCAGGAAAAGAACTAGGGATGATTTTCGTTATATCAGCCGGCGTTTGTTGAGGTTTTGTCCGGAAATAGCCCGAAGGCCCGTACGCTTTATCACGCCCCGGGAATGCCGCGCCTGTCTGGAAAAATCATTTGATACCCTTAGGCAGAGGCATAAGGCCCGGTTGGTGCTCAGCGGTATTTTCGGAACGGCCGTGAAACGCGGATGGTGCACGGAAAACCCTGTGGCGCATGTGGACCTGCCGAGGCTGAAGGAGCATTCCATTCCCGTGCTGTCCCTGGAAGAAATGCGCCGGTTGCTGGCTGCTGCGGAAGAGTATGACGGAGGGGCGTGCCTGGCCGCGGTTGGGCTGATGCTGTATGCCGGCATCCGCCCGGAAGAAGTGAGAAGGCTGGATTGGGCACAGATTAATTTAAGGGAGGGAATGGTTTCCCTGAGGGCGCGCCACAGCAAGACGGGAGGAGCCCGCATTGTGACGATCCAGCCGGTTTTGGGAAATCTGCTGGAAAGAGCGGTTGCTATGGGATCTGTGTCGGGAAGCGTATGCCCGCGCAACTGGCCGGCGAAGTGGAGGGAGCTGAGACGGTTGGCCGGGTGGGACGGGAAGGAAAAGAAGTGGCCTGCGGATATGTTAAGGCATACGTTTGCCAGTTATTTTGCCAGGCATTTCAAGAATTTGCATGTATTGCAGATGGAAATGGGGCATGCTTCTTCCGATTTGCTAAGAACCAGGTATTTGAATATGGAAGGCATTACGGAAATGACGGCTGCCGTTTTTTGGGGGAACTGCCATGCAGGGCGCCACGCCATTAAAAATGGCCGCCCCTGAACAGAAGCGGCCAGCTGTTGACGGGATGATACCGTCCGGCAATTAGAAGTTGGTGCGGAAAGCGATATTGTAGCTCCATCCGGTAAAGCCTTTCTGCCGGCTGGCGTCCGTGCCGTTGGAATGGGCGTATTCGATGCCCGCCATGATCTTGGCCATGTTTGGGCTGCATTCGAAAATGTAGTAGTTGACGCCCAGGTACAGGGCCTGCATGCAGTCGGAAGTTCCGGAATAAGTGGAGTTCTGCGTATAGCGCTTTTCCCATTTTACGGCGTTGCTGCCCGCCGCCATCTGGTAGCGGACCACTCCTTCCCAGTGGGGGGTGAACTTGTAGGACGGCATGACGGTCACGCCGAAGACGTTTTCAGCCCCCGCTTTCATGCCGATGACGTTGAAGCCGGCCATGACTTCGGTCATCAGGGAGAAGTCCCCCTCGGAACCTTCCCAGGTCAGGGCTACCACGTCCCTGGCTCCGGTACCCTGGTATTTGGATTTAAAGCCGTAACCGGTCAGTTTTTCATACGCCTTGTTTTGGGCGTCGTCTCCCCACTTGGTGAAATTGTGGGCGTAATCCAGCCACAGACGGCTTTTCTTCAGGAAAACGTCGTTAGACGTGTCATAGCTCAGCGTGCCGGTGATGAAGCAGTTGTCCCGGGAATTGAAAGCGGGTTCAATGCGGTTGTTGAACGTGCCGGTTCCGGTGCCCCCGTTGCCGTTCAGCCAGACGCCTGCTGCCCAGCCGAGCTTATCCTTTTTGTCGGAATTGTTCACCTGGAATCCGTAATTGGTTTCCGAGCGGAGCTGGTTGACCAGCATGGAGCGTTCGATAGTCAGAATGGCGGAGGAGGATGTTCGGTATTCCCCGGTGATGCGCGGCTTTATTTTGCCGATGGCATAGGTGACGGGGCCTCCCTTGTATTCCAGATTCAGTTCGTAAAGGGAGTAGGTCAGGTCGGAGGTGTCCCATGTGTTGGTTTTTGCATTGTAGCTTTCCAGGCCGTCCATGCCGCCGATGTTCCAGACGTTGTTGAGCTTGAAGTTGTTCAGAAACTTCATGTTGAACCCGGCGCGGAAGCGGCGCCATTCATCGTTGAAGCGGTGGCCGTTGCCTTCCTTTTCTCCCATGACGCGGCCTTCGCCGTTCGGGTCAATCCAGTCCAGTCCGTACTGCATGCGGAGGGAAACGTTGAATTCCTGGATGTAGGGATTCTTGTGGTCCCGTTCCGAGTTGAACCACTTGAAACGGTCGCCGAGCCATTTGCAGGCGGAAAAGTTGTCACGGGCCGGCAGGGAGTTTCCGGTAGAGGGTGCGGCAGCGGCAAAGGCGGAGGCTCCGAGAGTCATGAGGCCGATGACGGGGAGAGTATAGGTCTTCATTTGTTTTCTATGGTTGGTTTGTCTGTGAGAAGGTCTTCCGGGGAAGGTTCTTCCTCCCGGAGACGGCTTCTGTCTATCAAACCAGCCACAGGAGTGTCCAAGGCTTAAGGGTGACAAAATAGCCACCCGTCCCCCTTTGGCGGTTACAAGGTCATGCGGAGCCATGCCCTGGCGTCCAGGGCGTCTGCGGCGGCGGCCACTTCCGCCTTTCTCTTGCTGGCCCCGGAACCGGCTCCAATGGCGTGACCATGCCAGAAAACGCGGGATTCAAAACGGTTTTCGGCGTCTCTCGGCCCTTTTTCTTCCGTTTCATAGGAAGGAGTTTCGGGCAGGATGTCCTGAAGGATAGCCTGGAGTTCCCCCTTGGGGTTGATTTCCTTGGGATGGCTGGCCGCGGAATCCAGAGCTTCATGGAGGACGCGCAGGGCCACAGCCTTGGCCGTTTCATAGTTGGAATCCAGAGACATGGCTCCGAAGACGGATTCAAATGTGTTGGCGATGATGGAATTTTTGCTCCGTCCGCCGGCCCGTTCCTCCCCCTTTCCCAGGGCAATGTGTTTATCCAGCCCCAGGATAAAGCCGTATTTGCCCAGATTGGCGCGGCTGACGGTTCGGGCGCGCAGCTGGGTCAGTTCCCCTTCCGGGGATTGGGGCATGTGGTGGTAAAGGTACTGTGTGACGGCCAGCTGAAGAATGGCGTCTCCCAGGAATTCCAGCCGTTCATACGCCCGGCGCGTTTCCGGCTTGCTGTCCGTGCTGGGGTGGGTAAGGGCCTGAACGAGCAGATCCGGATTGTTGAAACGGTAACCCAGCTTGTCTTCCAGCGCGGTGTGATTCATCCCGGAAATGCTAGGGCCGCCGTTCCGGAAATGCAACTCCAAACGGAGAGAGCTTCCCGGCGGGGACGGAATTTGTTTTCCCGCGTCATCCCGGCCGCTCCACAGCTTTGACATATGGGAGGAGGGGTATAGAATAGTTTGCGAACGAACGTTGGAGACGATGATGAAGAAGATTGAACCAAAAGAGATTCAGGATAATGCCGTACAATTGATCGGGGGCGACTGGATGCTGGTGACGGCGGGTTCTCCGGAGCATTTCAACATGATGACGGCCAGTTGGGGCGGTTTGGGGTTCATGTGGAAGAAGCCCGTGGCGTTTGTCGTTATCCGCCCCCAGCGCCATACCTTCCGTTTTATTGAGGCCGGGGACGAGCTGACGCTTTCCTTTTTCAGCCATGAGTACCATAAGGCTCTGACCGTGTGCGGAACAACGAGCGGACGGGATACGGACAAGGTGGCCGCCTCCGGCCTGACGCCATACGTGACGGAGAACGGCAATGTAAGTTTTACGGAAGCGCGCCTGGTGTTGGAGTGCCGCAAGCTGTACGCGGAGCCTCTTAACCCGGAAGCCTTTCTGGATAAATCTATTGTGCCGGAGTGGTATGCCGCCGGGGATTTCCATAAAATGTATATTGTGGAAATCCTGAACGTATGGGTGAAGGAATAGCGCCCCGGAAATGCCGCAGGCGGACGCCTGTTCGTTGTTTCTGTCCGCGCTTTTTCAGAGGGGGGCAAGGGCGCCATCCTCCAGCCGGAAGGCTGGCAGGGGGCACGGAGCATCGTGCAGCCAGTCCAGATGGGTGGTGGTGATGAGGCTCTGCGCGTCCGCTGGAAGCGACTGCAGAAAGGCTATCCGGCGCGTGGGATCCAGCTCCCCGAAGACATCGTCAATCAGGTGGATGGGTGTATGTCCCGTTTCTTCCGTCAGGAGGGAGGACTGTGCCAGCTTCATGGAGATGGCGGTGGTGCGCTGCTGCCCTTCGGAAGCGAATTGAGCGGCGTTTCTGCCGTTCAGCGTGATGTCCAGGTCATCCCGGTGGGGGCCGTTCTGGGTTTGTCCGTACCGGATGTCCCGGTCCATGGAGGCGCACAGCCGTTCATACAGGTCTCCTTCCTCCGAGGCACGGTAAGCGATGGAGACCTGTTCCTGCCTTCCTCCGATATTGCGGTAGGCCAGGGCGATATGGGGCGCCAGGAGCGCCAGCAGATGGGCGCGCAGGTTTCTCAGTTCCGTGCCGTGCAGGGCCAGCTGGCGCGTGTAGGCGTCCAGCTGGAGTTTGTCCCGGTGCCTGTGCTTGAGCAGGTAATTGCGCGTTTTCAGCGCCCGGCGGTAGCTGAACAGGGCCAGTCTGTAGCCTGGATGCCACTGGCTGCCCAGAAAGTCCATGTATTTCCGGCGGGCGTCCGCGCCGGCCTGCACCAGGGAAAGGTCGTCATTCCCCATCCATACCACGGGATAGCTGTCCGCCAGGTAGCTGCGCTGGTCTTTGCGGGGCTCTCCGTTGACGCGGAGGTCCGGAGCGTCCGGCGCCCACAGGATGCGCCGGATTTGCCCCGGAAGTTCTCCGCGGATGCCGAAGGATTGTTTTCCGTGGGAGACCAGAGGCCCGGTCCGGGCTGTGCGCGGGGATTGCAGGCGCAGCAGGAAGCAAACGGCCTCCAGCAGGCTGGTTTTTCCCCGGGCGTTGTTTCCCAGGATGATGGCCCCCTGCTGCGGAATCTGCCAGGAGAAGCTTCCGTAGCAACGGAAGTCCATTAATTTCAGCCTGGAGATCATGGGGCCGGGAAAGGGGGGTTATTCCGCAGGGAGGGAGCGGATGGCGTCCATGATTTTGTCCGTCAGGTGCTGGTATGCATCTTTTCCTTTGGCGTTGAGTTCCGTCGGCGTGAAGGGGATGGGGTCTCCCACCGTGACCGTGACGGGGCGGAGCCTGGGAAACCGGGCGCCGATGGGAAAGGCTTCATACGCACCGCTGATGCGCAGGGGCTGCACGGGAACTTTCGTTTTGCTCAGGATGAGGCCGATCCCGCCCATGCCGTCATGGATCTTACCATCCGGCGTGCGGGAGCCTTCCGGAAACACGAGTACGCGCTTGCCGGATTTCAGCAGGCGTATCACGTGCTTGAGGCTGGCGGCATCCGGGTTTTCCTGGTCAATGGGGATAGCCTGGCAGAGGGGCAGGGCCCATTTGAAAATGCCCTGGAACAGCGTCTTGCGTGCGAAAAAATAGATGCCGTCCTCATAAGAAATGCCCAGCATGGGCGGATCCAGAAAGCTCTGGTGATTGCTGACGATGAGCACGGGGCCGTCTTCGATGAGTTTTTCCCGGTTGACGACTTTCCAGGAGAAGAAGGCTTTGGAAATGCTTTTGAAGAGCGTGTAGAAAACCCAGTAGAAAGAGTTCATCTGGAAGAGAGTTTTTGTTGGATGTTGTCGGTGATGAAACGGACGACCTGGTCAATCGTCATGTCTGACGTATCCACCAGAAGAGCGTCAGGCGCCTGCGCCAGCGGGGCGGTGGCACGGGAGGAATCCTTGCGGTCCCGCTCCGCGATGGAGTCCGTCAGTCCCTCCGCAGCGCGGCGCGCGGCCCTCACTTCCTCGGAGGCGGTGACGAAGTACTTGAACGGCGTATCCGGAAAAACCACGGTGCCTATGTCCCTTCCTTCCATCACGACGGGTTCCCGGCGGTTATATTCCCGTTGCCGTTCCACCAGCAGGGCGCGTACTTCCGGGATGGCCGCAATGGTGGAAACATGGTCGTTGACCTGCTGGCTCGTGAGTTCTTCGCCCAGCACATGCTGTCCGCACAGAACTACGGATTGGCTGCCGTCCTTGCCGAAGGAGAGGGGCACGGACGGCAGAGATTCCAGAACGGCTGCTGTATCCGCGGGGTTGATGCCCTGTTCCAGCATGTACCAGGTAACGGCCCGGTACATGGCCCCGGTGTTGATGAACGTATAGCCGAGGCGGTCCGCGATGAGCTTGGCGACGGTGGATTTTCCGGAGGCGGCGGGGCCGTCAATGGCGATGGCTGGATGCATGAGTGTCTTCTGAGTTGGAAATGGGGGCTAAAGCCGTTTGAATTGTAGCTTTGAGCCCTGTGGAAATCAAGACTGCGTTCCGAAGGGCGTTGCAAAAAGAGTTTCACTTTTTCCCGTAAATCCGTTATACAGCGGGGCATGGCCCAGCTCAAACACCCGAAGATGGTGGACATCAGAGACATTTTGGACGAGAATACGCGTCTGCCTGCTCTGGTGGCCGCGTCCGCCGAAAAGCTGCTGGGCCTGGAACGCCTGAACAAGGCGTACGACAAGATCGTGCGCGACAAAGAATCCGGTTCTCAGGAAAATTTCTTTCAGCTTGCCTCCAGGCATTTGAACCTGAAGCTTCAGCTGCGCCCGGGGGACCTGGAAAATATTCCTAAGAAAGGGCCTGTCGTCGTCGTCGCCAATCATCCGCACGGCTTGTCGGACGGCATCATGTTCGGGGAGCTGCTTACCCGCGTAAGGGAGGATGTCCGCATCCTGGTCAACGAGCAGCTTTCCCTGTGCGGGGAGCTGGATCCCTGGCTCATCAAGGTGGACGTGTATGAAGATGAGAACGCCCGGCGCAAAAACCTTTCCGGCATGCGCAAGATGATTTCCTGGCTGCGGCAGGGCGGGGTTCTGGGCATTTTCCCCGCCGGCACGGTCTCCAGTTTTTCCTTGGCTCACAAAAGGGTGACGGACGACCCCTGGAACGCGAATATCGCCGCCATTATCCGCATGACGAAAGCGACGGTGGTGCCCGTATATTTCCCGGGGCGCAACAGTCTGCTGTTCCAGGGCATTTCCCTGATCAACCGCAAGGCGCGCGTGGCGTTCCTTCCCCGTGAAGTGGGTCGGGACGGCCGCCGGACACACCGCATTGTGGTAGGCAAGCCCATTCCGTTCAGCCAGCTTGGACAGTATGATTCCGATGAAGCCATCGTCTCCCATCTGCGCCTGCGCACCTATCTGCTGGGCAAAAGTTATGAAAAAAGCCGCCGCCCCCATGTGCACAAAAAGGACCGGAAGGCGAAGATGGCCGCGCTGACCTCCCCCGTTTCCGTGCAGGATATGCAGGCGGAAATCGACGCGCTGCCCCCGGAGTGTCTGCATGCCCGTCAGGAAAATGGAGATTGGGACGTGTACGTGGCGGATGCCCTGCAAATCCCCAATATCCTTATTGAAATAGGGCGTTTGCGGGAATATACTTTCCGCCAGGTAGGGGAAGGTTCCGGCAACGCCTGCGACCTGGATACATACGACAACCATTACAAACACCTGTTCCTGTGGGACAGAACGCACCAGAAAATTGTGGGCGCCTACCGCATGGGGGAAACGGACAAAATCCTTGCCCGCTACGGTGTCAAAGGGCTGTACAACGGAGAATACTTTTCCTTTTCCCCTGCCGCTTTGCGGGTGCTGGACCGCTCTCTGGAAATGGGGCGCGCCTTCATTGTTCCGGAATACCAGAAGAGGCCGCTGGCTCTCGGTTTCATTTGGGAGGGCATCGGCCAGTTCATGGCCCGCAACCACCATTACCGCTACCTGTTCGGCACGGTCAGCATTTCCCGGGATTACACCAACCTTTCCCGCGCCCTCATCGTCTCCTATCTGAAGGCGCATGAAATGGAGCCCGTGCTGGTGAATGAGGTGAGGGCCTACAATCCGCCCCGTAAAGCGGATCTGAAGAGGTCGGAATCATGCATCCTCCCTCTGGGGCTGGCAGATGCCCAGGGGCTGTCCCAATTGGTCGCTGATATAGAAGAGGATGGCAAGGGCATTCCCGTATTGCTTCGCCAATATCTGAAATTGAACGGCAAAATTCTTTCCTTCAGCGTGGACAAGCATTTTGGCGACGTATTGGACTGCCTGATCCTGGTGGACATTTTCAAAACGCCGGAGCGTTCCATCAAGCGTTATCTGGGCAAAGACGCGTATGAACAGCTCCTGCCTTACATGCAGCGGGAGAAAGAGGAGGAAAAGGCGGCGGAATAATTCCGCAGGCGTTTTGCGTGGCTCTGCCCCCGATTCTTAACGGGCTAGCTGAAGTGCCTGTAACCTGGGGGAAGGGCGGAGGCCGTTTCCGCAGTCATTTCCCCGATGACGGTGAGAGGCGTTTCCGGAAAATGCTCCGCGGCCAGTCGTGCCGCCCGTTCTCGGTCGCCGGGACGGAAGGTCACCAGCAATTCGTAATCCTCCCCATCCCCTACAGCCTGGGCCGCAGTGAACCCCGGGCGCACGGGAAGAAGCTCTTCATGAATACGGAACCCAAGCCCGGAGGCGGCCGCCAGCCGGGGGAGGTCGGTGCCCAGCCCGTCGGAAAGATCCATCATGGAGGTGGCTACGCCGGAGGCGGCCAGGATGCCCCCTTCCCTGACACGCGGCATGAAGGAAAGATGGTGACCGGTGGGAAAGCTGCCGCCGAGCGTTCCCGTTACGGCAATCAGATCCCCCGCCCGCGCCGTGCTGCGCAGTACGGCTTTGCCTTCCTCCACTTCTCCGGTCAGCGCCACGTTGATGATAAGCCCGTCAGCAGGCAGGCCGGAGCTTTCCCCCCCGGCGATGCTGATGCCGAACTGCCGCGCCAGCCTCCCCATGCCGCGGTAAATTCCTTCCACCTGGGAGATGGGGCGGTCTGCGTGCACGAACAGGGTCACCAGTGCGTGAAGGGGCGTGCCGCCCATGGCCCCTATGTCTGAAACGGCCCGTGCCAGCGCCTTCCTCCCGATTAGCTCCGGGGCCGTTCCGGGCAGGAAATGCATGCCTTCCACCACGCAGTCCGTTTTCAGGAGCAGCTGGCGGTTTCCTGACCCCCGGATGATGGCGCAGTCGTCTCCCGGCCCCGTTTCCAGGGACGGATTGGAAGGCATCAGGGGCAGGAGGCGGGCTACCAGCGCATCCTCTCCCGTCTGCCGGATGCTGGGCTCAGGTTCCATACGGAAGAAGGATGCCGGGATACAGAATGTTGATGAGAGTGGCGGTGTTGAAAATGCAATGGGCGATGATGGGCGTCCAGATGCTGCCCGTGTATTCGTACAGCAGCACCAGTACGGCTCCGAAGATTGCCAGGGGGATGAACGGAACCAGGCTGACGTGGATGATGCCGAAGAGGAGGGAGGTGGTGATCAGGGCAAACCAGACGCCCGTGTATTTTTTCATGATCGGGTACAGATAACCGCGGAAAATAAGTTCCTCCACCAGAGGGGCGGCGATGGCGGCGCTGAAGCAGATAACCGTGATCAGGGGAATGTCGCTGGAATGCCTCAGCACGGAAACAATGGATTGTTCGGCCGGGGCGTTGGTGGCGTGTTCAATCCACTGGAACAGGCCCGCCTTGTCCAGCAGGAAATGGATGGCCAGCACCAGCAGATAACCTGCCGCCGGAGCGTAGAGGAGGACCTTCAGGGAATGTTTTTTCAATCCCAGCGCCTCCATCCGGCCCGTATGGAACATGCGCACCAGCAGGACGAAGGCCAGAATGAGATTCAGGCAGGTTCCGTTGAAAACCTTGTAGCTGTCCAGCTCCATGTTGGTTGTGCTGGGCGGAGCGGAAGCACCCGGAGGCGTGGCTGCCGCCAACAGGGCCCCCAGGCTGAAGTAAAGCACGATGATGCCGCACATGGCGATGTCCAGCATGTCCAGATGGCCTACGGGAATGCGCCATTTCAGCGGATGCCGGGTATCAGGCGCATGATTCCGGCGGAATATGTTTACCGCCACGGCGAGGAACATGACGGTAATCAGGATGGAAGAGAACAGGGTAATGAGCTGGTCCGTTAATTCATTCATGGAATAGGCATGTGTGGAATGGGCCGCCCTTCCAGGGGGCCGCGCCGGAAGAAAAGCTCCTGTTTCTTTAGTGGAAACACGGTGATTTTCCAGCAGAAAATGAGCTATCTCCCCTCATTCCGCAAAAAAAATCATAAGGAAAGGGAATGAATACTTTTCAAGGAAAAGCGGGTATGCTACGTTCCCAACGGATTATCGCCATGAATATTCAACCCAAAATCACGCCTGTGCTGGACCCCGGCTTCGTGCCGGCCGTTCTTTGGAATCAAGCTTTTGAGGCCAAAGCCGCCGCCGATCCTGCTTCTCATCAAGTGGATATCGCTCTGACCCGCAATGACGGGACCTGTTTCCGCTGGTCCGGCAAGCTTCTTCCCCATACCGGAGAAAACATTGCCCTGAATGAAACCTATGTGGAGCGCATTGTGAAATTCCTGCTGTGGCAGAAGGGCGGCAATATCATCCTCGTCGCCGGGGATGACGCTATTGCGGACATGCTGGCCTCCCGCTATTGCAAGGGCGGTATCCGCGAATTCGACTGGGATTTCATCGGCAAGAAGATTTACGGCTCCCCGATTGAAGTGAAAAAGGTTTCCGTGGAAGAACTTCCCGAGGAATACTCCGGCTCCATGACACTGGGCCGCAACCTGGACGGATGCCGCATCGGTTTTGACCTGGGCGGTTCCGACCGCAAATGCGCCGCCGTGGTGAATGGGGAAGTAGTTTATTCCGAGGAAGTGGTCTGGGACCCTTACTTCCAGAAGGATCCCCAGTATCACATTGACGGAATTCAGGATTCTCTGGAACGCGCCGCCGCTCATCTCCCCCGGGTGGACGCCATCGGCGGATCCTCCGCCGGCGTGATCATCAACAGTGAAGTACGCACCTCCTCCCTGTTCCGCGGCGTCAGCCAGGAAGACATTGAAAAGACTCTCGGCAAGGTGTTCCGCACCCTCCAGAAGGAAAAATGGAACAACATTCCCTTTGAAGTGGTGAATGACGGTGAAGTCACCGCCCTCGCAGGGGCCATGGGCATGAACGATAACGCCGTGCTCGGCGTGGCCATGGGCACCTCCGAGGCCGCCGGCTACGTGGATCCGGAAGGCCACATCAAGCCCTGGCTGAATGAACTGGCTTTTGCCCCTGTGGACTACTCGGAGGAAGGCGGAGTGGACGAATGGTCCAAAGATATGGGCGTAGGCGCCCTTTATTTCTCCCAGCAGGCTGTGGCTCGCCTGGCCCCCCGCGCCGGCTTCCAGTTTGAAGGAATGCCCTTCCCGGAACAGCTTAAAAAGGTTCAGGCCGCCATGGCGGAAGGCGACGAACGCGCCCGCAAGATTTATGAAACCATCGGCGTGCACTTCGGCTATGCCATTGCCCATTACGCCAGGTTCTATGATATCCGCAACCTGCTCTTCCTGGGCCGTGTGGCTTCCGGAGACGGCGGCCAGATCATCATTGACAAGGCGGAAGAAGTGCTGCGCACCGAATTCCCCGAGCTGAAGATCCAGCTCCGCGTGCCGGATGAAAAGACCAAGCGCCACGGACAGGCCGTAGCCGCCGCTTCCCTTCCGGCTCTCTCCTGACGGGATTAATCAAATTTGCGGGAGGGGCCCTGGCTGGGGGTCCTCCCTGCTCATATTCGGAGGGGGGCGGACAATCCGCGCCATTTTTCCTCCTTCCTTTTTTCTGATTCCCGTTCCGCCGCCCTGCGTTCATGGTTCCCCAGAAAGAAAACATCGTCAATTGCCCGGCGTGCGGACAGCCCATGGATGTTTCCCTGCTGCCTCCGTACGCCAACGCCATTTGCCCGGGCTGCCAGGCGCTGACGCGTGTAAAAACGCGCATGGGGCCTTATCGTATTACCGGAAAACTGGGAAAAGGCGGCATGAGCGTGGTGTTCCGGGCGGAGGATGCCGTTCTGGGGCGGGAAGTGGCCCTGAAAGTGCTGAATGATGCTTATGCCGGGGATGCCCTGCGTTGCGAACGTTTTGAACGGGAGGCCCGGATCATGGCGCGGGTTTCCCATGAAAACCTGGTGCAGCTTTATGCCGTTGGGCGTGACCAGGGCCTTTTTTACATTGCCATGGAGCTGGTGGAGGGCAATGGCCTGGATGCCCTGATTGCTGCGGAGGAACGTGTGCCGGAAGACAGGGTGCTGCGCCTGACGCTGGATATCGTGCGCGGGCTGGACGCCGCATGGAATGCGGGCCTTATGCACAGGGATATCAAGCCCGCCAATGTTCTTTTGTCCCCCGACGGAATCGCCAAAATCGTGGATTTCGGCCTGTCCCTGCTTCATAGCGAATCCGACATGGAGCGGGAAATATGGGTTACTCCTTATTACGCCGCGCCGGAAACGCTGTTGCGAGGAGAGGAGGACTTCCGTACGGACATGTACGCTTTGGGTGCTACCATGTACCATTTGCTGGCAGGTGCGCCTCCCCGTGTGGACGCTTCCCAGTCTTCCGATATTCTTCTGGAGAACAAGAAAGATCTCCCTCTCCTGGAGCAGGTGGTGAACGACATTTCTCCAATGACCTGTTTCATTGTGGACAGACTGATGGCTTTTAATAAAGAAGACAGGTTCTCTTCCTATCCCGAATTGATAGATGCCGTGGAACAGGCGCAGGAGGAATACGCCCGGGCCATGCAGGAATCCGGTCTCACCTGGGCGGAACGGCGCGCGGTGGAGGCCCGGCACGCACGGCGCAGGAAATGCCGCATCATCGTTGCCTCCTCCATTGTTTCCGTAGTGGCGCTGGCGTTGGGCGTTTGGGGATGGGCGGAATGGCGGGAGGATGGAGCTCCTTCTCCCGTAACTCCGCCTTCGCCTATTTCTCCTGCGGCGGAAGCAGCCTTGGAAGACAGGGAGGCGGCGGAATCGCGGCTGGAGCGCAGCATACGCTTCGGCAAACTGTTTAACGAAGCCCAGGAATCCCTGAACCGTGGGGATCTGGTGAAAGCCGCCGCCATGTTCGGCGATTTGGCGGCTCAGCCGGACTGCCCCCTGTCCACATCCCTTTGGGCCGGTTTGAACCAGGTTCTGTGCATGTGGGTGCGCGGCCAGTTCCCGGAAGGGGTGAAGCGTCTGGAAGAACTGGGCAGAAAGATGGAAGCCTGCGGGGACCCTGAGGAACTGGAACGTTCCAGGGATATTGGCAACCTGGTCATGTACCTGAGCTCCGCAGACTGGTCTTCCCGGATGCCGGGGCTGCGCTCCAATTCTGACCTGGCCGTGCATTATTATGTGGGCATGGCGCTGAAATCCTGGTACTTTGCCGGGAGATGGACGGAATACGGCGGCTTTCTGGACCGGGTGGCCGCTGATGCGGCGGATGACCGGGACAGGAACGTCCGTGAGCTGGCTTCCGCGTGGCTCAGCAACCTGGAGAAGTATACGGACCAGTACGCGCGCTTGAAACGTCTTCAGGACATGCCGGAAAAAACGGTGGCTGAAGTAGAGGCCAAACGGTCCGCGGCGGACTTCCTGCGGGAACAGATGGTCATTGGGGAAGTTCCTTCCATGTCTCCGGCTTATGCCGCGCTGGAAGGAATACTGGATCATTTGAGGATGCAGTACCAGGCTGCGCGGGACTGGGAGGCTGCGGAAGCCGTGAAGGCGTCTGAAAGGAAAAAGGCGGAAGAGATGCAAAAAAAACTGGAGGAGGAAAAGAGGAGGGAAATCCTGCTGGCCGCCCAATCCAGAAGTTATGAAGACGTCTGCCGGGAAGCGGAGGGCATCATGAAGGAAACCGGTGATTATGAGAAAGTTTCCACTGTTTATGGAGAGGCTGAAAAAGTCATTTCCTCTCCTGCGGTGAAAGCCCGTCTGGCCATGCGCCGGGAAATGACGGACCAGATGCTGCCGTTGTTCTCCCGCATGGAGAAACTTTTGCCCGTACTGTTGGAAAAGAAACCGGGGAAAACTCTGGTGCTCAGAGATGGCTCCAGGGTGCGCCTGAAAGGGATGAAGGGACATCTGCTGACCGTGGAGCCTCAGGACAGCCGGGAAGGAAGCGGTGCGTACCAGGTCAGTTGGAACGAGCTTCCGTTCAACTCCCTGCATGCTCTGGCGCGGGAATGCCGCCAGAAGCAGCCTGCGGAATTTTCTTCCCTGACGGATACGTATTCCAAGCCTTTGCTTATTTTTGGCAGGCTGACGGGAACCATTTCCTCCGCACAGCAGGAAAAAGCATTGCTTCAGATGGACCGCTCTTTCATTGAAAAATGGAATTTATGGATGAACAGTCTGGAGGCGGAGGAAGGGCTGCCGGGAGACGATGGAAAATCAAGTTGATTCCGGAAGGGAATAAAGTCCCTTGAAAGGCGGCGGATTGCTGTCGCCGGCAGGTTTCTGCCCCCGCCGCGTGTTTTGCCGGCTGCCCCCGGGCCGGAAAAAAGGAAAACCGTCCGGGCAATTGCCTTTGTTCCGGATTTGGAGAAAAGTAATGGTGATGAAGTAAAATTTGCTTGCCTAGGGTACTTCGGACAGGTCTCATAGCCGCATGAGACTGATCAGCTTTCTGACGCTGGCATGTGTGGCCGGCTTCCTCTCTTCATGCAGTTGTGATTGTCATAAGCCCGCGGACTTCGCTCTGAAGGATTACCAGCCTACCTCCAGCAAGCAATTCCGTTAACTTCCCTGTATGTTTGAAATCCGCGAAAAACCGGAAATGGTGGAACGGGCCATGCTCGTTTCCATTTACTTCGATCCCTCCGAGGCCGGGGAAAAACAGGCCATGCTGGATGAGCTGGAAGACCTTGTCTCCAATCTCGGCATCGGCATCGCAGGGAAGCACCTCATCAAGTCCAGGGACATGCACGCCAAATTCCTGTGCGGCACCGGAAAGGCGCAGGAAGTGAAGCAGCTGGCGCTGGATTGCCGGGCGGATTGCGTTGTTTTTGACAATATGCTCTCCCCTTCCCAGCAGAGGGAATGGGAACGGCTTGTTGACGAATGCGTCATTGACCGTGAAGAGGTCATTCTGGACATCTTTGCCAGGCGCGCCCGGACACGGGAAGCTACCCTGCAGGTGGAACTGGCCCGCATGCAGTATTCCCTGCCGCGCATGGCCCGCATGTGGAACCACCTGGACCGCCAGGGCGGGGGCTCCGGCGGCGGCAAGGGAGGCGGCGGAGCCGCCAGGGGGGAAGGTGAAAAGCAGATTGAAGTGGACCGTCGCCTGGCGCGCGCCAGAATTGAGGCTATTCAAAGGGAACTGGTCCTGGTGACCCGTCAGCGCGCCACGCAGCGCAAGGAACGGGAGCGCCAGGCCGTCGCCACGGCCGCCATTGTAGGTTATACCAATGCCGGAAAATCCTCCCTCCTGTCCCTGGTGTCTGGGTCTGAAGTCATGGCCAGGGATATGCTTTTTGCCACGCTGGACACCACAACGCGGAAGATAGAGCTTCCCCATGGGCAGCCGCTGCTGCTGACGGATACCGTGGGCTTCATCCGCAACCTTCCGCACCGTCTGGTGGAAGCGTTCAAGTCCACGCTGGAGGAAGCCGTTCTGGCGGATTTCCTGATTCAGGTGGTGGACGCTTCCGATCCGGAAGCCGTGCGCCATTATGAAACGACTCTGGAGGTTCTCAACGAACTGGGTGCGGGTGACAAGCCCATGATCGTGGTTCTAAACAAGGTGGACTTGGTGCCGGAAGAACGGCGCGGGGCCCTGGAAACGCTGCTGGCGCCTCATTTCAGCGGCAGGGTGGTTCCCATGTCCGTGAAAGAAGGGAATGGTGAGGGAGACCTGCTGAATGCCTGCGTGGAAATGCTGGAAAGCCGTGTCCGGCGCGCCCGGTTCCTGATTCCCTATACCCGCAGCGACCTGGTGGCCGCCATGCATAGTGAAGGCAAGGTTTTCTCTACGGAATATGTAGAGGAAGGGACCTTGCTGGAAGCTGTGCTTCCTGTGGCCTTTTACAATAAACTGGAATCATTCCTGGCAGACAGGTAATCCCCTGTTCCTGAAGCCTGGGGCTTTGCCTTGCGCTCCGAAGGCCGTTTCGGGGCGGGAAACGCCTTTTCTTCCGGAGACAATGTCCGGATTCCTGGACGGGTCAAACCCGGTATCCCAGGCCGTTCAGGCATTTCATCACATCCCTGACAGGCAGTCCGATGACGTTGTCCGTATCCCCGCGCACGGAGGAAATAATCATCTCCCCGTGTTCCTGGAAGGCGTAAGAGCCGGCCTTGTCCATCACGTCCACCAGTTCCATGTAATGGAGGATGTCTTTTTCCGTCAGCTTCCGGAACGTTACTTCCGTCAGCACGGCCAGGTTTTTCATGCCCAGCGGGGAACGGATGGCAACCGCCGTGCAGACATGGTGCGTGCGTCCGGAGAGCTTCCGGAGCATGGACCGGGCTTCTTCTTCATCTTCCGGCTTGCCAAGAGGGAAGCCTTCCAGAAAAACGAGCGTATCCGCGCCGATGACGGTGGAATCCGGATGTTCCCGGAACACGGCTTCCGCCTTGGCGGAAGCATTGTGCAGGCAGAGTTCCTGCGGGGGCATGGAAGCCTCTTTCAGTTCTTCCGTATCCCGGACAATAATGGAAAAAGGAATGCCGGTTTTCTCCAGCAATTCACGCCGCCGGGGCGATTGGGAGGCCAGGATGACGGGCGGAATCATGGGAGAAGAAAGCGGTCATGAAAAACAGGGAGCCAATCTTTCTCAAGCTCCCTGGATGATGGGCTGTCAATGATTGCCTGTCAACTGTCTGCTTCCCATGATCCTCTGGAAAGCCTCGGGGGAAATTTCCCGAATGGACCTGATAATGTTTTTGGAAAAGGCGCTCATGCGTTTCCGGATGGTTTCCCGGTCTTCCGCTGTATCAAATTCCATGCCCACCAGGGCGCGGCCTACGCGTTCCCCGGTGTAGGTATAGTTGAAATAACAGAGGGAAGCCAGATCCGCGATGCGTTCCATGAAGTCAAGGAAGGCGCCGGCGCGTTCCGGAAATTCAATGTGGACGAACAGGGGGTGTTGACACAGTTCCGGCTGGTAGTGAATCATGCGGAAGCGCACGTCGTCGTCCTCACTGATGTCTTCGAATTCTATTCCTTTCTTTTTCAGTGTCGTGCGGATGGTATCCAGGTCTTCATCGGAAGCGGCAATGCCGAACACGGGGTACTGGGTGCTTCCCTCCGTTTTACCGTATTGCACATCCACCAGCGTCGTATCCTGCGGAATGTGGCGCAGGTATTTAAGCACCTGGCCGCGCTTGGAATCCATGGAAATGCGCAGATAGCGCGTTTCATGGTTGCCGATGCCCGCCTGCCGGGCAATCTGGGTAAGGTGGGTGAAATCCATATTGGCTCCGGAAATGACCACGAAGCTCTTTTCCTCCGGCTTTACTTCGCCCCGGTTCCATTGTTTCAGGAATCCTGCCAGGCTCATGGCTCCGGATGGTTCCGGCACGACGCGGGAGGATTCCCACATGGCCCGGATGGCCTGGCAGACCTCATTATTGGTCACGGTCACGAACTCGTCAACCAGTTCCCGGCAAAGGGGATAGGTTAATTCTCCGGGGATGTGGACGGCTGTGCCGTCGCAGAAGACATCCACGTAATCCAGATTCACCCGGCGTCCCTGCTCAATGGAAGTTTTCATGGACGCCTGGTCGATGCCTTCCACGCCGATGACCTTGATGCGGGGCCAGAATTTTTTCAGCCAGCACGCCACGGAGGCGGCCAGTCCGCCGCCGCCGATGGCGACGTACGCGCGGTCAAAAGGGCCTTCTCCGCTCATCACCACTTCGTCCGCCAGCGTTCCCTGTCCGGCCATGGTCACCAGGTCGTCATAAGGATGGACAAAAGTGCAGCCGTGAGTTTCCGTGTATTCATGGGCGGCGGCGGCCGTCTCGTCATAGCAGTCCCCATGGAGCATGATCTTCACATGCCTACCGCCGTGGCGGCGCACTTCCGTCTGCTTCACTTCCGGCGTGGAGCGCGGCATGAAAATGGTGGCATGGCAGTTCAGCACTCTGGCTGCCAGCGCCACGCCCTGGGCGTGATTGCCGGCGGAAGCCGCCACAATGCCCTTGTCACGGGCTTCCTGGCTCAATGCGGCCATGCAGTTGAACGCGCCGCGCCACTTATAGGCCCGGATGGGCCCCAGATCCTCTCTCTTGGCGTATACCGGGGCCTGGATGCCCGGCAGATTCAATCGCTGGAGAGGAGTCGGCTCGCCAACGGTGTAGACGCGCTGGCGGGCCTGCAGTATTTCCGCGGAAAGACGGTCCGAAAGTATGCTCATGATTGTAATGCTGGCTCCCATTCTACTGAAGTCCAACCCCTTTTTCCAGTAAAACGTTCCCGGGGGGGGCGGCCTGTTTTCCGGAATTCAGGTTTTCTGGACGAAAAAAGCCGCCCGGAGGCGGCTGTTTCTTCTGAACAAGGTGGCGAAGCGGACGGGGCTCGAACCCGCGACCTCCAGCGTGACAGGCTGGCGCTCTAACCGAACTGAGCTACCGCTCCATGACCTTGGATGCCGTCCCTGCCTTGCGGCGGGGACGTGGAGGCTTATACAGGCACTCCCATGGGAATGCAAGACAAGAAATCATTTTTTCCTGCATGCGGGGTTTTCTTGCTGGGAGAAACAGGTTAAATAACCGGACGGATTTGAAATCCGTAAATGATATGAATTAACCCAGATAATGAATAAAATATTAATAATGCCGATTCTTGAAACTGGTACCCCCGTTTTTTCTCTTTCCCCTTTCAGGCTGTTCCATGCTTCCTAAAGGGCTTGGCCTCAAAAATGGTCATTGACAACGGATTTCAAATACGATATTGCATCCGGTTAATAGCGTATTTTATCTCTGTTGAAAAATTACGTCGTGTTGAGCATATTGACTATTAATTATTTTTTATGAAGCTTCATCTGCCCGTCACTCTGTTGTCCGCAGTACTCGCCTGCTATTCCGTTGCAGTTTTGACAGCCTCTGCCGAGACGCTTACAAGTAATGTAACCATTAGTACTGATACCACTTGGAATGAGACGACGACCATCGGAGCGAACGGTCTGACCCTGACCATTGAAACCGGAAAGACGCTGACCCAGGCGGAGGGAGCGTTCAATATTGGCAATAACAGCCTCACCATCACCGGCGGCGGCGTTTTCAGGATTGAAACGGCGGCTACGCAGAAAATCGGGAGTGATCCAATCTCCAAAACACTGACTATTAATAACGCTACGCTGGATTTGAGCGCTCCGGACGCCAGTCTTAACTCGGGGGGGTATACCCGTTGCCGTGTGACCGTGACCGACGGCGGCGTGCTGCGCGTGGGGGAATATTCCTATAATGGTCTGGGTCAGATGGCCACCAATACGGATTACTGGACCTTGAACAACAAAGGGCGCCTGGAGCTTACCAAGGAGGAAAACGGAGAATTCGGGTGCGGCCTGACGGTAGCGGCGGGGGGCGGCGCCGTGGAGGTGGAGAATGCCTCCAGCACCGTGCGCATGACGGTATCTTCCGCCCAGTGGATTCAGTTGAACGGCGCCCTGACGCTGACCGGGGCCGGGAATATGACCACGGCCGGCGACAATGTGTTCCGGGGGACAGGCAGGTTGATCAAGGACGGTTCCGGGACGCTGACCCTGGCCCATGCCTCTTCCTTCACGGGCGGCGTGGAACTGAAAGGGGGCACCCTCATTGTCAGCCATGCCTCCGGAATGGGAACGAACAAGAACCTTTCCGTAACGGGGAATGCGGCCATCGGCGGCATTTCCGCGGGGTACGGCGGCCTTTCCCTGTCCGCGGGAGCGGGCCTGGACGTCTCCGCCGTGGACAGCAATGCCGGCCTGTCCATGACCGCCGGCGTCCTGTCCCTTGGGGGGCAGAATACGATGACCGGCAACCTGAACCTGGGAGCGGCCGTGCGGATTGACGCCACTCACATGACGGTGAACGGCAATCCCCTGCTGGCCCTGAACGGCGCCCTGACGGTGAACGGCAGCCTGCTGCTGGAGAACAGCGACAGCGTGAGCTGGAGCGCGGGCACGTACAATCTGATTAATGCCACGGGCGGCATCACCGGGGATCTGGCCAATACCATTCTGCTGGGGACCGAATACATCGGCAACTGGAGCACGACGGACAATACCCTGAAATTCGTCGTGGCGCAGGTCACGTCCCTGACCTGGACGGGCGGCGGAGACAATACGTGGACGGTGGGAGGAACGGGGGATTCCCCCTGGAATGCGGGATTGCCTTTTGCCAACGGCAACGGAGTCATCTTCGGTGACGTAGCAGGCAATGCGCCGCAGACCGTGAACATCGCCGGGCAGGTGAATCCGGGCCTGATCGTCGTCAATGCTGACGCAACCGGTTATACGTGGACGGGGTCCGGTTCCCTGGTGGGAAGCTCCAAGCTGCAGAAGACCGGCAGCGGAACCTTGTCCATCGCCACGGACAACGCCGGTTTTTCCGGAGAAGTCCTGCTGGGCGGCGGCACGGTGGAAATGCGGCATGACGCCGCGCTGGGTGCCGGCAGCATCATCTTTAATGGAGGCTCTCTGAAATACGGCGCTGGGATAACGGCGGACATTTCCGGACAAATTCAGACAGGCGCGTTGGCTTCCAACGCTGTTCTGGTGGATACGAACGGGAATGCCGTCACATGGGCATCCCTGGCCGGCTGGATGGGAACCATCACCCGCACGGGAGAAGGCAGCCTGAATCTGGCGGCGGGCGCCTACGGAGGCAAGCTGATTAACAGCGGAGCCGGCTCGCTGGTGATCGGAGCGGGCAACGCCACGCTGGGAGGAGGCATTTCCGGGACGGTCGTCAAGACGGGTGACGGCACGCTGTCCCTGAGCAGGGACGCGTTCAACGCATCGGGTGACGGCACGCTGGTCATAGAATCGGGAACGCTTGACTTGCTCACCGACGGGGCGACGAGCAATGTGCTGAGCGCCAACCTGAATATCACCCTGGGAGAAAACGCCGTTATGAAAGTGAGCCACGCTTTTACCTCAATAACGGGCACGGGCACGCTGACGATGGGGAACGGTTCCAAGCTGCGCCTGTGGAACGGGAACACCTGGGCCGACCGCTCCATCAACATGCAAATCCGGCTGGATGCCGGGGAAGGCGGCTACGCCATCATTGACGGGGCCGCCAATGGGAATAATGCCACGCTGACCTCCGCCATCACGGGAACGGGCGGCCTGAAAATCATTTCCGATGTTGGGGGCAACGGCTGGAATTTTAAAACGGGATGGGTGAAGAATTCCTATGACGGCGATACGGAAATAGCCGGAACCGGTGGTAATATCAGCCTGACTTATAATGTCGGCACAGCCTCCGTCGCTGCCGGGCAGGTGCTGACCCCGTGGGGGCAGGGCAGCGTCACGCTGGGCGGCAGTGAAAAAAATGTCACGGTGACGTTCAACGGCTTGAATGCCGCAGCCGCGGCGGGGGGAGTGTCCCTGGACGGGGATGTCACGCTGAAAGGGACGAACGCCGCGACCGTCCTGAACGTCTTTACCGGAATCACAGGAACCGCGACGCTTAACGGCAAGGTATCCGTGGAAACGTCCGGCACGGGAACGGCGACCATCGCGAGCGGGGACAGCCTCAAGATGCTCGGCGGCCTGGGCGGAACGGGAACGCTGGCAGTCAATACCCGCAACAATGCGGGAGCCCTGACGCTGGGCGGGGATGTCTCCGGCTTTTCCGGAACGCTGAACCTTTCCGGAGCCAACCTTTACCTGAATGCGGATACGCCGCTGGCCGGAACGCTGAACGCCTCCACCGCCAAGGTGACGGCGCTGCGGAAGCAGAACGTGACCGGAACGCTGAACGCCGCTTCACTGGCGGTTGACGGAAGCGCCCTGAGCTCGGACGGAGCGACGCTGACGGTGAGCAACCTGGCGCTGGGCGCGGATGCAGGCGTCAGCCTGGACATTAACGGGAATATCACCGCGGGGACTTATACGCTGGTTTCCTGGGACAACCTGACGGCAGGCAACTTCGCAGATGCGGGGACGATGACCCTGACCGGTACGCTGGCCAGCCTGTACCAGGGAACCTTCAACGTGAATACCGGTGACAAGACGGTGACCGTTTCCGTCAGCATGGCGGACGGCGTGGTGGTCTGGGACGGCAATCCGATCGGCGCCGTGGACAACACGACGACCTATCTGTTTGACGGAACGCACACGGGAGTGGCGTCCCTGACGGGGGACGTGAATGCCAAGGCCATTTATTTCAACAACGGGATAGGGCAGGACCTGGAGCTGACCAACAACGGAGGCAAGCTTGCCGGAAACGGCGCCATGACCAAGCTGGGTGAAGGAAAAGTGACCTTCAACAGCTCCAACAACGATTATTCCGGCGCGGTCAACATCAAGGAAGGAACCGTTGCCGTGAAGGCGAACATGGCCCTGGGGACCGGAACGGTGACCGTGGACAGGACGGGACGGCTGGAAATCGGCGTAACGGGCGGAATTGCGGATATTCTGGGAGCCACGATGCCGACGATCAACGGAGGCACGATCGCCTTTGCCTCCGGAGGGGCCAATACGCTCGGCAAACTGCTGACCGGCTCCGGCATCAATCTGGAAGTGTCGGGCGCCGGAACGGCCCTGACGGTTTCCACCGCCCAGACGAAAACCGCGCTGACCACGGTGGGCGAGGGCGCGGTCCTGAACCTCGGCAAGAATGGAGACGGACAGCAATCCATCCTTTACGGCGATTTGATAGTGAACGGCGGCACGCTGAACACTACCGCGGGCGATCCGTTCGGTTACAACAACAATGGGAATTTCGGCACGTTGACCCTGAATAGCGGCACCTGGAATGTCGGCGGCGGCAATACGACCATGGCCAATACCAGAATGGTGTTCAACAACAGCCGGGTCATTCTGAACATGCCCGGCGGGGGATTAAACGGCTTCGACTTGTTCAGCGGCACCAATACCATTGTGACGCAGCAGTCCGCTACCGGAATGAGCGTCTTCTCCGTGGCGGAGGGAGTCCCCTCCACCGGTCAGGCGAATGCCCTGACCCTCCGCGGCGGCACGGCCATCTTTGACATAGCGCGCGGGAATTTTGCGCTGGACGATACTAATACGGCAGATTTGAAGCTGGATGTAATCGTAGCCAAGGAAGGCAACGGCGCCAACCTCGTAAAGCAGGGGAACGGCGTGCTTCAACTGACCAAGGCCAGCGATTATACCAACCAGACCCTGATCAAGGAAGGGACCATCCTGCTGACGGGAGCCGGCTCCCTGGGTTCCGGAGCGGTGACGCTCGGCGGCAATGGAGACGCTTTCCTGACCTATGCGGTGGATGCGGACCAGACGGTGGCCAACGTCATCGGCGGAACGGGTTCCATCACCCAGAAGGGTCCGGGCAAGGTGACGCTCAGCGGCGCCAATACCTATGCCGGCACGACCAATGCGGAAGCCGGAACGTTGGCGGCGGGAAGCGCTACGGCGTTCGGGACCAGCACGGTCTCCATCTCCTCCGGAGCGACGCTGGACATCGGCAATTATGCGGTGAATAACGCGGTCAACGTGAAAGCCGGCACGGCGGATGCGCTCTCCACGGGCGCCATCACCAGCAACGGCGGCTCCATCGGCAGCCTGACGCTGGGCAGCTACTCGCGCCTGAACGTCACCGGAGACATGGCCATGGCCGCGGGCTCCTCCTTCACCTTTGACATGACAGGACTGACGGCGGGAGGAAACGCCCTGGTGACGCTCACCGGCGGACTGACGCTCACCGGAACGCACAACGTCACCCTCAACAACTACGACACGCTCACCGACTCGGGAGACTATTCCCTGCTGACGGTGGGAAGCGGAACGCTCACGCTCGGCTCCTTCAACATCGGGGACCTCATCAATGACGCCCATCCGGAACTGACCTACACGCTGGGACTTTCCGCGGACGGCAAAACGCTTCAGCTCAAGATCGAATCCTCCGCGAACATGCTCACCTGGAACGGAACGGCGGACGTCGGAACATGGAGCGCGGGCGACGTGAGCAACTGGACCTACGGCGGAAGCGGCTCCGCGCCGGCGACCACGGACGGCCAGCCCCTGCTCTTTGACAACACGGCAGCCAACAAAACCGTGACGATCACGGGAGACGTGGCTCCCTCCTCCATCGTCGTCAGCAACAGCGGCGCGGACAACACCTACACCTTCCAGGGAGACGGGCACATCACGGGCGCCACGACCATCCTGACCAAGAGGGGGGACGGCACCCTGCAAATCCGCAATACGAACACCTACGGTGGTTCTACGTCCCTGGAAGGGGGCATTGTGGACATCAACGGAGACGGAGCGCTGGGAACGGGTTCCATCATCTTCGGCGGCGGCATCCTGCAGGCCTCCGGGAACGTGACGCTGACGCAGACCATGGTGCAGAAGAACGCCGGGGACGCGGTCAAGCTGGCCGCCTCCGGAGCCGGCACCACACTGACGGTGAATACGGCCGGGCAGGACAGCTTCCTGTCCCTCAACTGGAACATCTCCGGGAATGGAGCCGTGGCGCTGGGGAACATCGCCAATACCAAGGTCCTCTCCGGAACCGTGACGGTGGCCAGCGGCTCCACCCTCAAGCTCTCCGGCGGCAATGAAATCGCCCTTTCCGGCGTGCTCAAGAACATCAGCGGCACCCTGGCCAAGACGGACGGAGGCTCCCTGCTCGTCAAGGCGGCCAACGGCAATGACGCGCTTAACGGCACGCTCAGCAATGCCGGAGGCAGCATCGTTCTTTCCGGCTACGGAGCGGCTACGGCCAACCGTACCATCACGATGAACGGCACGCTGAATGCCGATCTCATTGACGTCACGTACGGCGTGACGCTGGACTTGAAGAAAGACCTTGATATCGCCACGCTGCAAATAGGCGGCGGCACGATGGGCAGCAACACGCAGGCTTCCGCGGTCAACGTGGGGACGGGCGTCACGCTCACCTCCACCACCGGCGTCAATTTGGGCGGCGCCAACGGGCAGGGAGCCCTGGCAGGCAATCTCAACATCAACGGCGGCACTGCCGTGCTGGCGGCCGCCTCCTTCCTGGATGGCTCCGACTCCGGCATCACCCTCAGCGGCGGCGGTACGCTCACGATGGGCGGCGATATCACCGGCACGTCCGGAACCCTCACGCTGGGAGAAGGCACGCTCAACTCCTCCGCTGCCTGGACAACTTCTGTCGGAGTCGCCCTCAACGCCGCTTCCGGCAAGACCGCCACGGTGGATACCACGGGGGGGGACATCACCCTCAACGGCGCCTTCACCGGTTCAGGCAACCTTCTGAAAACCGGTACGGGCACTCTGAGCATAGGGGCCGCCAGTGCGGGTTACACGGGTACCGTGACGCTTGCTTCCGGAACGCTTTCCTTCCAGGACACCGCCGATGGCTATAAAGCCGGGCTCAACATCACCGGAGGCAACGTGACGGGCGGCCAGAATTACAAGGGCGTCAAGAACGTCTCCGTCAATGCGGCCTCCGGCGTCAGCGCCATTTCCCTGGGCGGCCTTTCCGGTTCCGCGCTCAAGACCGTCAACATGACGGACGCCGGAACGGTCATCAGCGGCATCAACGGCGCCGCCAATCTGGACAGCGCCAGCCTGGTGGTGGGCACGGGGAACGTCTCCAAGACGCAGGACCTGGCCGGAAGCACTTCCATGATTCAGTTTGACGCGGCCGGAACGCAATTGGAAATTGAAACGCTCACCCTTACCCTCTCCGCTGACGTGATTAACGCCATGCAGGGCTGGGGCGCGGGGGACCGCACGGCGTGGCTCAACCTGACCAACGGAGCGCTGGGCTACGGTACGGCCATCTTCAACCCGCTGCTGGAATCCCTGGGCTTTACGGTGACGGGCATCAACGGAGGCTCCATCGGCATCACGGGGGACGCCACGCAGATTTACGCCGTGGGAAGCGAAGACAAGACGGTCACGAACAATTCCGAGCTGGACCCGTACCGCGCGGTCATCGTGGACGGCAACCTGGCCCTCAACCTCCCCGGCGTGGACGATACGGCTGACGGCCTGACGATCAACAATCTTTCCGGTGCGGCTTCCGGCGTTATCAACATCACCAGCACGAACGACAAGACGGCTTCCGTCATCCTGAACAACGAGCTGCTGGGAACCGATCCGAATACGTCCGGTCCCGATACGAAGTACTCCGGAACCATCAATGGGGGGACGGCCAATATCACCAAGACGGGAGACGGCTCCCTGGAGCTTGCCGGAACCCTGGATACCAGCGGCACGCTGGACATGCAGGACGGCCAACTCATCCTCTCCGGCACGGCGGACCTCGGCTCCATCAAGCTCAACTCCTCCAACTCCGGCGACCTTTCCTCCCTGGACATTACCGGGAAGGCGGAAGCGGGAACGCTGACGGATGAAGGCAACGGCGGCAACCTCTCCATCGGGAAAAACGGTACCCTCTCGCTCACGGGAGCCGGTTCCGAACTTTCCAACAGCACCGTTTCCGGAGCCGGCGTGCTCCAGGTGGCGGACAACGCCTCCCTGGCGCTCAACGGCACCTCCAAGCTTGACGGCGTGCAGGTGGACCTGGACGGCAACGGAATGCTGGAGCTCGGCAACGCGGCCAACAGCATTTCCGGCCTGACGGGAAGCGGCGCGCTGAACAACGGCTCCGCCCTGGAAATCACCACTGCCGGGAATGCCCTGTATGAAGGCTCTCTCAGCGGAGAAGGCAGCATCACCATGAACGGCACCGGCACGCAGGTTCTGAAGGGGAACGGCGCGATCGGGCAGGCCCTCAGCGTCACGAAGGGAACGCTGGAACTGACGGGTGCGGAAGGCGGCAACGGCTCCGTTACCTATAAGAGCCTCACGGCGGGAAGCGGCGCCCATGTGCGCCTGAGCCCGGTAGGGGAAGGAACCGGAGCGGTCAACACGACGCTCACCGTCGCCAACGGACTCAACCTGCAAAACTCCCATCTGGACCTGGTCATCAACACCAACCGTGACGACCTCTTCTCCAGCCCGGTCATCACCGTGCAGGCAGGAGACGTCAATCTGGACGGAACCACCGTTTCCCTGGGAAGCCTGGGGGACTACGACGACCCGGCGGACCCGACGGCCAACCTCAACTTCACGCTGGTGGACGCGACGGGAGCCGGAACGGTTTCGGCCAACGGAGCCACGGTGGACGCCTCCGGCTACTTTGACTTCTACTACCAGGAATTCGGCATCCGGACGGAAGGCGGCAAGATTGTGGTGACGGGCATGGTCAAGACGGAGAACGCCTTTATGGACGCGGCCAACACGGCCAACTCGGAAGCGGGGGCCAACCTGCTCTGGAACAACCGCGGCAACGCGCCGAAAGGCACGCAGCTCGGTGACCTGAGGGAAGCCGTCAGAAACGACATCCAGTCCGGCAACACCTCCCGGGCGGCACGTTCCATGGCAGCCGCGGCAGGCAGCACGGTCAACGCGCTGGGAACGGCACAGAGGGACGCCCTGCGCGACCAGATGGGCTGGATCAGGAACCGCACTACCCTCATGGGCGTCAACCCCGCCTACGTCAACGAAGACCTCCCCTGCTTCCACATGTGGATGGAAGGCACGGGTTCTTACGCCAAGCTGGACACCAGGGGGGATGAAAGCGGCTACCAGCTCACCACCTGGGGGGGCACCGTGGGCATGGACGTGGACCTCAGCGACCACTTCACGATGGGAGCGGCCTTCACGGCCAACTACGGCGACCTGACGGCCAGCGCGGCGGACAGCGCCGACGGGCACCTGGACAGCTACTACGCCAGCCTCTTCGGCCGCTACCAGGACAGGCGCTGGGCGCACACGCTCATCCTGACGGGAGGGTGGAACGACGCGAAACTCAACC
>OHYW01000025.1_pt1 | contig 62603 bp, 46 predicted proteins | sample 1580441 | NCBI WGS metagenome assembly OHYW01 (sample SAMEA3882508, study PRJEB24775) | human gut metagenome | biome: human-associated habitat; feature: intestine environment; material: feces | place: Netherlands | collected 2009/2010
AGTGCGGCGACAGCCTCGTCATGAATTTCCGTATTGCCCGGATTGGCAAACATTTCACTGTTCACCGTCTCCACGCCCGAAGTGGCGATCTTGTCCTTTAAGTCCACTATGATGCGTTGGGCAGTTTTCAGGCCGATGCCTTTTACCGTTTTCAATAATTTGTCATTACCGGAACTGATTACTCCGCACAGCTCGGAAGGGGATAAGGCCGACAGAATCATACGTGCCGTGTTGCCGCCGATGCCCGATACGGAAATCAGTAACAAAAACAACTCCCGTTCCTGTTTGGTCGAGAATCCGTAGAGTACGTAGGCGTCTTCCCGGATCGCTTCATAAATATATAATTTCGTATTGCTCTGATTCTGAATGGATGAAATTCCCCAGACTATTAGCCGAAAGTTATTATGACCATCATCACGCGATATTGCCGCAAGATGCGGATAGCGGCAACACTGATATATCCGCACAGTAGTAATAATTAAAAAATGAAATGAAAATGAAAACCAAGCAGAAAATAGCTGTCCCTATATTGGCAGACAGAGAAGTATTTGACTACCTCAAGGAGAAAGTCGGTGAACGAAAAACAAAGACAGAAGCCTTCTGTGATTTATTGGATAAATCTTTGGCAGGTTTTGTTTCCCCTTTTTTAAGGAACAAAGGCTACGAACTTCAACCCAACCAGTGCCACGTGACTGTTTCTGACCTTTCATCGGAATGGCATTGGCATAGGGCTACTGTCCGTTCTTTTTTGGATGTAATGGAAGAGTTCGGCTTGTTGAATCGCATCCGGCTTTCCAAAAGCGTCATCATTACCATGACTGTGCAAACCAGCCAATCCACGGAGTCTTGCAATGGACAGAAGAAGTTGAACCTTGCAGAACAGCTACGTGAGGCATTGTCCGATTGGATAATCGGCAAAGTGTCCCTTGACGAGATCGGAATCAAGTGTGAGCAACTTGTTCGTCGGGCAATGGATGAAGCTGGCATATGCGATAGCTGCCCATCTCCGGACAGTATCATTCGCATCAATCCGGCAGCGGATGATGATGAACGAGCTGTCAAGATTCGTATGGTAGCTTTGGAGTGCATTACATTTGCCGCTATACAACGGGCACTGCGTAAGTCGAGATTCGATGACAGTGCAGAGTTTATGGACTACTTCCGATTGGAATTGTATGGGGACTGGACAGGACTTATTGCAACTTCGAAAGGTATTGCCGGGCTTATTCTTGATGTAGATAGGGATGAAAATTCCGATTATGATGAAGATGACAGGGAGTTCCTTAAAACGCTTTTTAAGCCTTTTCTGGCATTTGCGGCAAAGGCACAGGAGGCAACGTATCAGATTGGAGGTTGAAAACAGAATGTATAACCGCAACAATCCACTTTTGTATCCAGTGAAGCCCTCCTGCCAGTTATAGAAGGCATCCGGGCTTGCCCGCCTGCCACGAACAAAGGGAAGGGGGAGCCTAATACCCCACCTGCCTGACGTTGGTGGGAAGGGTGTCCGAACAAGCAGCAAGCTGGGACACGGTAGATTGTCCGAAACAATATGAAAAACGTATGGCAAATCAAAAACAGGTACTCGACGTGCAGGTGTCGAAAGGGATTACCACCGCCCAAAGTAATGAACATCTGCGTGACCGTAGTGAAAAGGCAGAGAAGTACGCTATGAGTAAGGGAAATTATGATCCTACGCGTAAACGGCTGAACTTCGAGATTGCGCCCGGAGGTAAAATACATCCCATCGACACAAGCCGTAGCATTCCCAAACGGATGGCGGACATATTAAGTCACCGTGGAATCAAAGATCCTAATGAGGGGCTGCTCGAACCAAAATACCGCACGGTGGTAAATATCATCTTCGGCGGTTCACGGCAGCGAATGCAGGAACTTGCTTTCGGTACGCAACAGGTGGACTTTGAAAAAGGTGCGGACAATACCCGCATCGAACGGAAGCGTGACATTGAACGCTGGGCCAAGGATGTTTACTCATTCGTTTGTGGCAGATATGGTGAGCAGAACATCGCTGCATTCATTGTACATCTGGATGAATTGAACCCGCATATCCACTGTACGCTTCTGCCAATCAAGGATAGTCGCTTTGCGTACAAGGAAATCTTCGCCGGTAAGGATAAGTTTGAATATAGTGCAAGAATGAAACAACTTCATACGGACTTTTTCGCAGAAGTCAATACAAAGTGGGGAATGTCAAGAGGAACAAGCATATCCGAAACGGGTGCACGGCACAGAACGACTGAGGAATACCGCCGAATGTTGTCTGAAGAGTGTACAACAATCGAGGATAATATCAAACTCCATCAACAGGTATTGGGTGAACTTCAATCAGACATCCGGTTGGCAGAACGCAGAGTCAAAGGGCTTACGACAATGGTTAGCAATCTTGAAAAGCAGAAAACTGAAAAAGAAACCTTGTTATCGGCAGCCGAGTACAATTTAAAAGAAAACAAAGGCAATGCGGCAGAATTGGCAATCCAAATACAAATGTTGGAAAAAGAGCTGCAAGGAATCATCAGACAACTGGCAGACAAGCAGGAAAAGTTGCAGACGGCTGACCGGCAACTCATCGAACTGAAAAAGGATATGGGAGCCATTGAAGAACGTACCGAAGAACTCAAAGAGGAGGCCTATCAATATTCCCGTGATGTACACTCCAAAGTGGATAGCTTGTTTAAAGACGTCCTACTGGAGAGTGTAATCAGCGAGTATCGTAACGCATCGGCACAAATGAATGTTTCAGAACGGCAGCTCTTTGACGGTTCACTGGTACAGTCTATCGCCGAGCGGGGTACGGAAATCATGCACTGTGCGACAATGCTATTTCTCGGAATGGTAGATGATGCCACTACATTTGCCGAATCACATGGTGGTGGAGGCGGAGGGAGTGACCTCAAATGGGGACGCGACGAGGACGAGGACAATCGAGCATGGGCACTTCGCTGTATGAGGATGGCGAGCCGCATGATGCGCTCGACTATCGGCAAGAAATCTAAACGGTAAATGGCATACGCCTTACACCAGATTAAAAGTATAACTAATGAAATCATTGGAATATGACGAAACAAATTATTTTCATCTTCGCTTTGCTCTGCACGTTGCAGGCACAAGCAAGTGTACAACCCGTACAGAAGGACACTGTACGACACACTATTCATTATGAAGTAGCGGAATTGCTTCAACCGATGCAGCCCGTCTATCTCAACGGGGTGCTACTTCCGGCATCTCGAACCGGCAACTGGTTTGTTAGCATATCCGGAGGTGCGACAGTTTTTCTTGGTACACCTCTCGGTTGTGAAGACCTTTTTGGACGAGTGAAACCTTCGTACAGCCTCGCCGTCGGCAAATGGTTTACTCCTTTGGTCGGCGCAAGGGTAAATTATAGTGGCTTGCAGTTTAAGGATGCACAATTATCTACGCAGGACTACCATTATATCCATGCAGATCTCCTGTGGAATCTCCTTGGACGCAGATATGCCCGACAGGAACAGGTACGTTGGAGGCTTGCACCCTTTATGGGTGTCGGTCTGCTACATAACGCCACCAACGGGAACAATCCCTTTGCGCTTTCTTACGGCATACTAACACAATACCGTATTTCCAAACGGGTTAGTGCTATGCTGGAACTCTCTAACACAACTACATTCCAGGATTTCGACGGATATGGCTATCCAAACCGTCTGGGCGATCACATGCTTTCGCTGACTGCCGGATTCACCTTTCATCTCGGTAAGGTCGGCTGGAAGCGCGCGGTGGATACGGCACCATACATCCATCGGAACGAACTGCTTGTCGATTATGGCAACTTCCTTTCGGAGGAGAACAGGCGTTATGTGGGACGTCACAATCAAGATAAGCGAACACTCGTGGAATTAAAGAAAATTCTGGAAATCGAAGGACTACTCGATACATATAGCCATATCTTTGACAACGACGATATAACCGGATGCAGATATCCTATAAATAATTATAGCGGTTTGAACTCGCTTCGTGCAAGATTGAAGCATAGCTATTGGGACGGGTCGTCACCTCTTGACACGACTATTCTTCAGACAGAGAATGGAAAGCCATCATATAATTACACGGCTTCCCGAAATGTGCAGTCCGCCCATCAGGACACCCTCGCTATGGATTCCACGGTTCTTTCATACGATGATGGAGAGTGCATCGGTACACCCATCTATTTCTTTTTTGCTCTCAATACGACACATCTGACGGATACCTCACAGAGGCTTAATCTTGACGAACTGGCTCGTGTAGCTAAGAAATACAGTTTATCCGTGAGGGTAACTGGTGCTGCTGACAGTTCTACAGGAACATCAAGTATCAATGATTCTTTGAGTATATCGAGAGCAGGTTTTATTACCGCAGAACTGGAACAACGTGGAATACCAGCCAAGCGGATTATCAGAGTTAGCAAAGGTGGAATTGCCGACTATACGCCCGTGGAAGCCAACAGACATACGAAAGTGGAGTTGTTTTTTCCAAAAGCGAAATAGAAATTTCGCATAATTGATGTTTAACTTTGTCATAATCAATGAAGCCTCTCCGCTGTGAAGCGAAGAGGCTTTTTCGATATGGTACACGTGAAGTTCGCCATTTTCCTACTGTCAGAACCAGAATGAAAATTATTTCGATGCTTCGAGTGACTCTTTTCTGAACTGTTTGAGAAGTTTTTCAAGTTCAAGTGATACTTTGCGGGCACGAGTTCCGGCAGCTTTGTTGCCTTTCTCCATCTGGAGGTTGGCATCTTTTGAGAATTGATCGAACAATTCACAGATTTGTGTAAATGTTTTTTCCATTGTTATGTTCTTAATATTATATAATACGCTGGCAAAGATAGCAAAAATATTTTTTTAGGACTTATATTAGCTCTGTTATATATTTCGCCTATAATATGATACCCCTTTTTATGTTTTTCCATTCTGAGTATTCCCTTATCGCACCATCGGCAAATCTGGCCGAAGAGATTTTATATGCAAAGGTACAGTGTCCGGACGATTGTCAAGCACCGCTATGCTAACGGTTCCTGGATATTTTACGGCAGCCTTCCTCAAATCAAAGATTGACTTTCAGTCCCCTTCTCATTGCAAGGTATAAAAGGACAAGCCTGCTTCTGCTCTTACATTCGAAGGTTGGGTATTCCGTTCCATTCCATTTACTGTTTACTTGTCTTATCGCCCTTATTCCACTGTTAATCCTGCATAAAAATCAATCCCCGGCAAGAAGCCGAAAGAGCTTCAAGCAAAGGGAAATAATAAATCAAAGAATATGGGAAAATACGATTTTATCAAGTTGGGTAATCTTCTTTATTGGCATGACCCAGATAGTGGTCTGTCTAATGGGGTTTACCAAGTGGCTTCTATTCCGGAAAACATTGAAGAGGATAGCGTTATTTTGATTGCATCTGATACTTCGGAAGCGGAGGTTTTTCCTTCTGAATTATCACCGATACATACCGGTAGAAGTCATAAAGAAGACTTTTTGCGTTGGAAAACAGAACGTGAAGCTGAAGGTATTGAGTTTTACGACCACCTTTCCAAGGTGATGGATACGGAAAACGACTTGAGTGTGGGAGATATGGTGGCGTTTACAAACGATTATGGAGTGATATTTGGACCTTGTGAGGTCTTAGCTTTTGGGAATCTCTGTAATAGTGGCAGATGTGTATATATTGACAGTGATTCTTATTGGTTTCCTAACCGTCCCGACCAACTCACCATCATGAGAGGTGCGGAATGACAATAACATATCCACCTGTAGCCAAAGCGGGTGGATAGCATTTCCTTGTATTGTATATTCAGCCCGATTACTCTTATAGCCATGCTCCACCGAACTCCCACAACCGGTCCTATTCCTTTTTTACTCGTCGTACTCCGTTTCTAAACAGTATAACACATTTATTGGCCTGACATTCTTGAAATTCACAACGGAAACAGCTTGGTTTCCGTGTGATGAAACACTTGAACTGGTATGTGAGAAATTCCCAACACTATGTTATTTCTATCAATCGGAAGAGTCGGGTCTGGCGGAGTACTGGACAAATGACCAAGAGAGTAAATACTTTCCCGAAAAGTACATTGCAGACCTATGTACTCCAGACGACAAATGGTACAAGGAATATTTTGTCAACCAGACAGAAGTATTCAAGTGGTTTGAGGTGATAAGCGGTCAGTCTGTCGAATCAATAACAGAAATTCTTGCTATTGCCGAACAACGGAAAGATGAAAACGACAATTCTTTCTGTAACATCTATGAATATGCCGCAGGCTAAGACTAATCCGATGCAGAAAACGAAATGACGGTATGCTGACAGCGTGCAGCGAACTATCATTATCCGATAAGCTTCTCTGATTTGCCATGCAGATTGGGGAGACTTTGTCGCCTTCAGTCCTTTTATACAGTCTCAGAGTGCTTCTCCAGTCTTTTATATTCTTCCAATCCGGATATTCTTTATATCGCACATCGGCAGTTCTTATCTGAGAGATTTTGTATGCAAAGATACAGCTTTAGAATGGTCGTCAAGTAACGCTGCGCTAACAGTTCCCGGATACTTGTGGCAGCCTTCCGCATATCGAAGATTTGGGTATTCCACTTCATTCCATCCACTGTTTACTTGCCTTATCCATCCTTTCCTTGCTGTCAATTTCGCATAAAAATCATTCCTGACAAGAAGCCGGAAGAGCTTCAAGTAAAGGGAATAAAGTTTAATCATTTAAATTTCAAAATTATGCACAGCCGAATTTTTCAGATTTCTAAAATGTGGATAGAAAAAGAAAACTATCTGAATGAAGACACTCTCCAGCAGGGAGATGGCAGTTTCTATGACTATTGTGCGGAGATAGATGACGAAAAACGTAAGGAAGATATTCGTTATTTGGTCAATACTGCTCTACCAAAAGGCATGTTCGAACTTGTAGGCGACGACACCATGCGCTACATTGGTGGTGTGGAACAATGGAAAGAGAATTTTGTGACTAACATCCGTAAGAAAGCTGAAGCTATTACAACCGAAAACATGTTGGAGTTTGTAGGTCCTGTTTATCAACTTGAAAAGGCATTGGAAAATCCATTGGATATTGCGTATCATTTCTATTTGGACGGAGATGGATACCAATCATTTGCCGAAAAATCTTTTGCATTTATGGAGTTTGTCTGTACGCTTGAACCGGGAACGATACTTTATATTGGAGGAGTCATCGACTATCACTTCTGATATTCCATATAAAATTTTTACGCAACTATATACTTTATTGTACCAACGATTGTGTATAATGACTGGTTGGACTTTAATGTGCCAATCTGCGACTTAGCAGATTGGCATTGTTAAAGCCACATCAGCTTATTATTCTCATGACAAACAATACAATTGCACGCGTTTTGCCTTTACACTGGTATCACGGAATATTTATAGAAAATCCACAAGCCCTTCTTGCATATATCTTCGAGCTTTTTCTTCCTCTTCAAGGGTTAAATCTCTGGAAATTTCCAGAAAACTCGCCCAGAATAGTGTTGACAATTTACCATATGCTTCATCTGATATTTGTTCGCCTTCTTGGAGTGATTTCATCCACTGTTGGTTCTTTTTTATAAACCCAATTGGATTTGTGAAAGAAGAAATATCCTCCCATCTATCATAGTTTAACCCTTCTGAAAGAGATTTCTTTTTCAATATATCATCACACTTTCCTTTGCAACAATAATATGCTTTTTGATAAACATCTTTTCCATTTGATGATTTTTGATTTGCTAACCATGTAACAAAAATTCCCATAGAATCTTTTTCAAGTAAATTTTTACCGCAGCACTCACATAAAATTTCTACTTTTTGAAATAATTTTCTGTTTTCCATAATGTTTTGTTTTAATGAATTATACAAAGGTAATGAATTTGTTTCAATAAAAATACTATAAATGCATATTTTGAAGTAAAAAAATGGAGTATGCGCTTGTTTTTATTTTGAAGAATGATTCGATTTGCCGATGATTATAACCGAACAGTTTATCAAACACCTATTCTACTTGCTGAAATAGAATCACACGATTAAAAACATTTTTTTACTATTCTGGCTCCGGTGTTCTTCTTGTTGGTAAACGGTAATAGCTTCTTTTTATCAGTTAAGTCTTTCCGGTTTATTATTTTCCTTTTACTCTTTTATTATAATAACAAGACTTATAGGACAAAATTAGGGTATGCCAGTTTCCCAGCATACCCTACTAAAATTTTGCATACATAATTCGATTAAGTATTTTATATTGCACAAACCCCATAAAAAGTGTTAGTAGCATCTAACTGTTCTGGAGATGACCAATTAAGCCCATCATCCGAGGTTGTAATATATCCACCACCGTCATAAGTTCCGCATCCCACTACAATTTTTAAAGCCACCCGCAACTCAAGCGGGTGGTTATCATCTTCCTATATAACAGTCCGGTTACTTTTATAGACCATGTTCTGCCGAACCTCTGTTACCAATTCACAGCCTCTTTTACCGATTCTATATTACCTGTTCTAATTGTATTACATTCTCACAGTCCCGACATGCACCATTGTTTGTTTCGTGCGCAAAGGTACGGTGGCAAACGATGTTCAAGTACCGCTGTTGCTACCTGAAATGAAATTTGACGTAACCTTCCGCAATCACAGATTCCGGTATTCATAAAATTTCATTCCGGTTACTTGCTCATAGTTCTTGCATCCACCGTTGAAAATGCACATGAAACAACCTCTTGGGTAAAGTCGGAAGGCTTCAAGAAGAGGGAAATAAAAAACAACTTAAAAAAATAAATGCAATGAGAACTAAAACACTCTACAGATGCGATGCACAGAAAATAGACATCAGTCGTTTCCCTAACTTTCACATAACAGGAAGTATAACCGGAATGAAGAAACTCTATTATGGCAAGAATGCTCTATTGGTACGTTGCGGAAGCTGGATTTACAACGTGTCAAGTGAACCCGAAGTTTATTATAATATAGCACATTAGTAGTATGAAAAAAGGTTATAAAAAAGATTTTCAGAGTTGGAAAGGTATAGTAACTCTAAAATTACTTTGCTGCAATATAGCAGCAGGTCGTTTTGATTGGAAGAAATATTGTACGCCACAGCCTTATTGTGGTCAGGAGATTTGCGTTATACCGCTACATTGTTCTTATGGACAGATAGGCTACACTGTGTATTTCCCTTATTCTGATATGCCGGAAGTGGAATACGATTGGGAAATGAACAAATTAACTATTGACAAAGAGAATTGGGAGAATTATTTACAGAATTAATATTAAAAATATGGCACAGAATTTTTATACCAAATGGCAGAACGCAATCCTTGCAGATGCAGGAGTCTATGTTTCAAAAAAATACCGCAGTTTCCAAACGGCCTTAGTACGTGAGATTTCCAAGTACGCAACAGCCGTTGGCGCAAAAGTAACATTCAACTTAAAGGGGCATTATAATACCTCTTGTTTCATAGAACGTAACGGTAAATTCGTTTACATCAGTCACTCTTCCGGTTTGTCCCGAATGGGTAGCGGTGTAAAAATAGAACTCGATTCTTTCTTAATCCGGACAGCCCAACACGCGAAAGATTACAGAGGGGGACATAATCAGTATTGCGATATAACAAATTTACAGTCTATGATAGATAATTTGTTAGAGTAATAAAATAAATTCAAGAAAAGGTACGGAGCAAACAGCTCCGCATCTTTTTCCGTTTTATCGGCGCATTCCGCCGCTGTACTCTGCTTCTTGTAGCTCTTCCCGGTATTCCTCCATATTATTCAGCTTTTCGTTCACGGTTTGCAGGTTGGCATCCAACGAAGCATTATGGTCGTATGGGAAACGATGTTGTGCGACAAGTCCCGCATTAGTAACCGGCCCGATATCTATCATGTCGGATTCTTTATTATAGCTGACATACAGCACATCACCATTCGGCATTTCAAATGCAGGAATCTTTTGTTGTGTCATGATAGCGAATTGTTCCGCAGCCATCTCCTTGGCTACCCCTTTTAACGTATCTCCAGCATGTTCGATACCATAACGACTGATATGGTCGCGTACTTCCTTTTCCGTGAATTTCAGCATCACTTCATAAGTTCCTCCGACACTCCCATTGTACACCACAGCAAAATCCTTGTCCTCAATCAAAAGATTGTCTCCTCGGTTCTGTATGGGAGAAGAATAAGTATATTCTTCGTTAATGCCGTTACCGTCATAATACTCCTTGGCGAGAGTCAGCAGTCCTTCGTAGTCCCCCTTATCCTTGAATGCGTCCAACCGCATCGTGTCATCGGTAAGCTGAAGATAGGCCACGGAAGAATAATACACTTTTTCTTTCGGTGCTACTGTTTGCTCTTCATCAATGTTCTGCTTCAATTCCAGTGCAATCTTATCCACCTTTTGGGTAATCAGAGAAGCCGCTCTTTTCACATCCAACAGAGTTGTCTTGATGAATTGTGGCGATTCCTTCAATTCGTCGAGCCATCCTTTGAGGTAGGCACAACTGTCCTCTTTTATATGTTTCGTCATGCCGTAACGTTGGGCAACCAATGCGCTGCCTAACTCGGCTACCAATTCTTCGCGCGCATACTCTGCCGAGCCGAAAGTTGTCGGCTTGATACGGTCGAGAACTCCTTCCGCACCGGTCGAGTGTGTCATCTCATGGAATAGTGTTCCATAGAACGCCTCTCCAGATTTGAACTGTTCCTTTTCCGGCACAACGATTTCATTTCTCGATATAGAGTAGTAAGCGTTATCCTGATGCTGTGGTTTGATCGGACAAATCCACAGATTGTCCTTTATCAGCGCATCGACGGGAGCGAAGCTGAAATACTCTCCGTTCTCAATCTTCGGTAGCGAATACTCCTTTTCGAGTTTTTGCCACAGCTCCGGTCTTGCCTCCTGCAAGTTGGTCTGTGCCACGTTAAAGACTCGGAATACCTGCATCTTAGGATAAACATTGTATTCCTTCTTCTCGTTATCAGATAGTTTTTTGTAGTCATCATACTTAATCTTCTCACCAGAATCCTTGTGTATGCAGGTGAATGTAGTCAGCATGATTGGGAATGATTTTTCTCCACGAAGTACAGAAACACGAGGTTTCTCCTGATTGTCCTTATCGGATTTGTTGAGTCGTTGTACACACTCAAAAGTGCAGAAGCGCGGAATCTTGTAACCTTCCTTTTCACAATGTATAAGCAACATAATGGCATTCATGCCATTATACTCGCGTCCGGAAAGATTGCAGGGCCATTGTAACGCTTCTTCCGTGAACCATGGCTTTCTCCAATCCTTACGGATACTCTCGATTTTCTCAATCATCATTTCAGCGAAGAGGTCTAATGCTTTATCTTCGCTGTTCGGCCCGTCCGTGTGCTGTTTTTTATATCCGGCCATATCCTTTACTGATTGGAATTAGACGAATCTGCTACATACTGTACAAGTTCTTCCACCTTGCATGAAACATTCAGCTTTCCGTTATATGCCGAAAGGGATATTTCACCTTTGGCATCCACTCGCACGCCCGGCTGTAACCATGCTTCGCGTTCTTTGCCAAAACAGAAAAAACGTACCCATTGGTATTCAAAGCCATCCTCTACTTTCTCCGTACTGAATGCCGAAAACATTGTGTAAGGCTGGTCTTTCTTATCCCTTTTTTCCTCGATATGCTGCCCGACCTTACCTCGAAATACTAATTCGCCCTTGACCGTATCTTTCGCATCTGCCGTAGCTGTACGAATTTCGTTAATAAAAAGATTGAAATAAAGTTTGTCACCACGGTGTTTGAGATACATTGTCCCCGAAACCTCGATGCGGGAACCATTTCGATATTTGGAAACCTCCTTTCCGGCAGTATCTTTGCTGACATCCACCTCAATAGGCATAGTCTTCCCGTCAGTGTCAGGGATCATTACTCGAAGAGGAAAAACCAGGAACGTTTTCCCTTCCTTATTGGTGCGTATCGACGCATCACGTCCGATAACGCCACATACCGTAACATTACATTTTATCATTTCTATTGTCTTTTAATGTGATACATAATCACCCGACAACTGTGTTGCCATGATTTGTTGTTGAACTGCTAAATCATTGCTCTTAATCGGGTGCTCGTATCATTGCCCAGATCAGCCATCCGGCAAGGAACAGTTGAACGCTCACGATAATGAGCGTTGCTACCCAGCCGAAGAGTTGGTAGCAGAGCAGGACATACAAGGCAAGGTAGGACAGTCCGAACAGACATCTGCATAGCTGTATCATCACGCATTTTACCATATCGCCACGCTTCTATCTTTTTAGGTTCTCTGTCTGTCCCTGCTGTTGGGACATCCCTTGTTCAAAATTCTGTGAAGCCGCTTCCGAGAGGATAACCGTATTCAGCATACCGGTTACACGTATCCTTTTGGCTTCTTCTGTGAGAGTATTGTTATTCAGTGTTGCCGACAGACGGCTTAACTCCGCAGTAGTCAACTCACGTGACATGCGCAGTTCTCCATTGTTCACTCGCAGAATAGCCTTTCCATTTTCACTGATTGCCAGTTCGCAGTTTTTCATGCCCGGTAATAATGATTTCAGATTGATGCGTCCACTATCCATTTGTTTGGATATGGCAGTCTTTTGCTCCTCCTCGTTCTTGTTGTCGATTTGTACGGCCAATAGCATAAGGGAACTAAAGGCTGTCATCGCCATCTCTACTATAGGGTCATTGCATCCTGACATTCCCACACCGCTATCCTCTGACGAAAGCAACTTCTTCATCCATCCGTCGGGCGAAAGGTTTTTGCCGGCGGCATTCTCTTCTGTTCCTTTATATCGGGTGAGCAGGCTGTTCCCGTTGTGCAACACTTCCAATTTGATATTACCTTTCTGTGCGATTTCAGTCAGATAAGCCGCAGGGTCGATGTCACGCTTTGTTCCGTCTGCATAGAAGTTTGTCACGCCGAAATGTAGATGTTCGCCCGTTGTACGTGTACCTGTGTTGCCCGATGTGCCGAGCTTCCCACCGGCTTGTACTACATCACCGACCTTTACAGTAACCTCCTTAAGGTGCATATAAGTACATTGTACCTTGCTGCCATCCGTTCTGGTATATTCCACAGTCAGCGATTTTCCACCGGGCGTGTTCTTATTCTGATTCACAGCCACCACCTTCCCGTTGTTCTCAGTAGCCAGTACCGCATCGCCATTGCAACGGATATCAATTCCCTTGTGCATCTGTTGTTTCGTGTTGTCCATCGGATCTTGCCGCATACCGAAAGGCGAGGTAACAAAAAGAAACTCTTCACGCTCTACCGGGAATGAGTACTTCGCACCATACTCTGAATTTTCAGACGTTCGGAGAGGATTATGTTCCGTACCGAACCGCTTACCCTGTGTCTCCATTTCCTGCATCACCAGTTTGTCATACTGCTGTAAGCCATTTTGCTCTATAATCCGTTGCAGACTCTCGGCATATTCTCCGCCTGTGGCATAACCGGCCTGTTCGATATTTTGTGTCCAACCCTTGTAATCGTCGGGCGAAAGTGCAAAACATTGGGCATAGCGGCTGTTTTCTTTTAAAAAACGGGAGTGGTGTTCGTATGAATCACCCACACTGTCATAACTGCAAAACTTCTCATTCGGCTTATCGTCAGTATATATACCATACCTTCCTCCTTCGGCAATCCATGCAGGCGTAGCCTTGATGCCAAAATGATTGTTCTCGTTTTGCGCCAAACGGCTTTGCCCGTTGGAACTTTCCAGTATGCCTTGTGCCAACGTCACGGATGCGGGGATTCCGTACCGGCGCATCTGCTCCATAGCATACTCTGCATATTTCATTGCGTATTGTTGGTTCTTGCTCATTTCCTTACTCCTTATCTATGAAAACCTCTGTGTGTTTCTTGTTCCTCCATGTCACTTATAGCAACCCGTGCCCCGGCACGGACGAGCTTAGACAGATAGTTGTCGAGCTGCTCCGTTGAAAATTCCGTTGAAGCCGTAATGTCCCCTTCCGGATACTCTTTTAGGGTTATGCCCAATATCTTTGCACCCTGTACCGCATCTTCGTTATAGAGCCGATAACCATCTTTCGTGCGAAGCAGTTGCAAGGCATCGGGATGATTCGCTTTAAGTTTGTCCCACAACTGCCGTTCCGGTGAAATACCCTTGTTGTCTGATTCCGTCCGTTCCTGCGCTACCGTTTCTATCGGCCACAACTCTGCTTCTTTCTGTTGTTTCTCTCCGGTGTGTGCCTCCTGCGATTGTCCTTTTTGTAGTACGTCTGCGAATAAGGTAGCTGCCAAATGACGTTTGTAGCTGTCACGCTCTTCCGCTATCCACATCCGCTGCCACTGTTGCGGAGTGACACTTCGGGCAGGCTGTTTCTGCCCATCAATAGTTGCGACGCATTGTATGCCGTCTTGTTTGGTTTTGAAAACCGAAACACGCTGGATACGGTTCAAGTCTATTTCCGGCATTTCGCTGCTGAACAAATCCACCTTCAGGTCAGGTTTGACCTCGGCCAGCGCATAATACTTGTGCGCCAGTTCCATCCGAACCTTACCGATGTTATCCATTGCTTGCTTGAGTGTTGAAAAGAAGCGGTTTATATCTTCTTTATCAGGATAGATGCTATATCCGCTCTTATTTTCGGGTTTGATATAAAGTGCCCATCGTTTCTTATCATCTTGAATCATCTCTACGTGGTCAAATCCGATCTCATTCGCCTGTTTGACCGCTGACGCCACGTCCAGTGTGGAGAGCTTCTCCATTGCCCAATTCTTCAGCCGGGCCAGCATAATTATCTTCTCGGCAAAATAACTGTCATCGGGTCGATAACCTAATGCACCATCCGTATTGTAGAAGCGTACCTGCTCGATTCCATCTTTCTGCAACGCTCGCATGATACGTCCCTTGTTCATTCCCGGTATCTCGTTATCTGCCTCTGTAGAAGCCCCTGCTGGAAGAATTACATCTGCGGTTTTTGCCTGTGGGTCAATAACAAGCACAATTTTTTTCGTTTCTTTATCCGGATGCTGCCGAATCTCGTTCGACACAAAATAATGTTTGGGCATTTGCTCCTGCATGGTTGAAGTGTCTCGCTGGTTGCGCATGGTGGCGTATTCGATTTTCTCGCCCCGTTCCGCTTTATTGATTACTTCGATGGCATTGTTTACGTCACTTTCGAGAGCGTCCATCAAGTTCGGGTTCTCTTTTAGCTCCCGGCACCAGTATTCCACTGTCTTCAGACTTTCTTCAGACAACCGTGCTGGCAACCCCAGTTCCAACATTTTAATCCCTGAAGCCAGTTCCACTACCAACCGTTCCTGTCTGACAGCATCCTCCGAAGGAGCCACACCGTTCTTCATCACCATACCTTCACGCGCTAATCGTTGTTGGTGTCCGGTAGCACTCACGATTTGCCGCAAGGCTTCCTGTATATAGTCGTGATAATGTCTGAACTCTCTTTGTCGCGGCATATAGACCGCATCCTTATCTGTTTCGTAGTGGGGTACACCGCTTCCATCCAAACGAACAGGCACAAGGTTGTCTCGCATCCTCAGTAGGAAGTCGTTGAATTGAATATGCAACCGTCGGTTGTCAGCTTCCGTATATCCTCTTTCCACTGCACTTCCATACCGCCGCAACGTCGTTTCGTATCGCTCCTTATCCACGTAGGGTAGTGTCGTCTGGTCAATGTTGAACAAAGTGCGAATTTCACGGTTATGTACACCTTTATATAATTTTTGTTCCTCTTCATACAGTTTCATGTAGTCATCACGACTGATAACCTGTTCTGGATTATTGCGGTGAACGTACTTGTTCCAATTATAAAACAAAAATGGAACGCCTTGCTCATTCTCACGCACCGAGGCTCCTTGTGCCTTGGCATCGCTGAATAGCGTGAACTGGTTGGTTTTGCATCCATTTTTATCAGAATGCAGCGTCATGAATAGTGCATTGAATGCGCTGACAGAAACACCCTTTGGATAGAAGCGCGGGTATCCCTTTCCTGATGCGTTGAGCCAGTGTCCACCGGCATTCGAGGCTTCACTCAAAGCCGTAGAAAGCAAGGTGATTTGTTTTTCCTCGGCTTTCTTTTCGATTTGCGATTTTTCTTTCATCGTTTATTTGATTATAGGATTATTGAATACCCCGTGGGCGCACGATGGTTTCCAGTTTTCCGTCCTCATAATTCCGTGCGGCAGCCTGGCGAAGCTGGTCGTTCTTGGCAAGGACAGCATTTGCCAGCGTGTTCAAAGGCAATGCCCCGGTACGGTAGGCTTCTGCTACAATCGGTGACAACTGGATGGTACACGGTACTCGGTCTATCGTGGCAATCAACGTACTATCTTGCAATACAGGGTTTACTATACGTGGGTTCAGAGTTTCATTTGTATAGCGTCGGTACTGCACATTGTTCTCATTTGTTACGTTCAGTTTTCCCTCTGTTCGTTCTTTCAAGGCTTCGTGTCCTGCCTTATTCAACAAGTTCATACCTCCCAGGCCTATCAGGAGCATTTTCAGCAACGGGTTACGCACAAACATACCCGCCACAATGCTCGCTATCGGTAACATATTGTCTTCCAAATGCAATGATTCTGTCTTGCCTGTGAATATTCCCAGTAGAACATCAGGGAGCATGGCCATTACATAACCGAGATTGCCTGTGATATTACCTATGCCATCCAGTCCCAGCATACCAAGCAGTCCGCCCCAACCGTTTCCCTGTGCTACTTGCGCACTTTGTATCGTTTGTACATGTTGTTCCGCATCATTGGCAGGAACAACAGTCTCATGCTTCTCTTCTTTCATAATTTCATCCTGTTCTGTCCTGACCATTTTCGCTTTGTCACATTGTTCCAAAGACTGCAAGTAGGCTTCTTCCTGTCCGGGAGCAACAACAATCGGCACATCCTTGTACCGTTCCTCATATTTCTGTTCTTCCTTGCTCTGTACATTCGGCCACAATAAACCGCTATTCTGGTTTTGTGTCCATTCCATGAAGCCAAAGTCCATGACAGGGATTTTCTTTTTCAGTTGCTTGTTGTCTGTACCAATCGCCGTGTTCTCTTTGATTTGTATTTGGGCTGCCTCTTTGCGAAAATCGTCGAATACGTTTCTGTCTCTGCCGAACACTCCTTTACTGATGCACTGTTCTACTGAAAGGGTATCAGGCTTCTTGCCTTCAAAATGATTGGTGATGGCTGCAATAGCCACATCTGCACCGGTAAACTTTGCCAGTGTCGTCCATGAACCAGTACCACCCATCATCAGGGTATCTGCGGCTGTGCCCAACATCCATCCCGTACCTTTTTCCCATCTGTTCGGGCGGTAAGCTGCTTCGCCTCGTGCCTCTATTTCATCGGTCAGCGGTGAACGGCTTAACGTCTGCGATAATCCCAGCAGACTCGATTCGGCAGCCTTTCGGATGATGTAGTCAGCGGAAGACTTGGGCATACGTTCTTTCACCAACCGGTCAATCATCAGTTCCTCTATTCGGTGGTCCATATAGGCATAGGCGAGGTCACAACCGAGCTGTTCTGACAACTCATTGTAACGTGCCCTTCCGATTTCCTGCACGACGGTATCCCGCCACTGCCCGGCCATATACGCAAGGTCTTGCTGCATTTCCTCGGAACCGGTAATCTCCGTCTTGCACATCTCGATATAGTCCTCTGTTGTTTTGGAGTTCCATTCGCCTGTGACCTTGAGTGCTTGATAGGGGTCGCTCATTGGTTGTGCCGAAGATGCCATCATACTGAGAATACCACCTAAAGAGGTGGAATATTCTTTCATTTCCTCTCCCTGATTCCGTATGAGGTCAGTCCGCGTTTTTGACATGATGGGTGCGATATGGCAGTTGAAATAGTCGTTCACGAGGCGTTCCATTTCTGCAAACCGTCCGCTATGCTTGATTCCGTCCATAGTGTATTATATGTTTATCCTATTCTATTCATTAATAATTGCTCTTTTGTCTGCTCGATGGCGTTGTGGTAAATTTCCATCTGTTTGGGATAAAACTCTTCCAGCCATACATCCTTCTCGATGTTGTCGTGAATGAAGCGTATCGCTTGTTCTCGCTCAATCTCCACCGATGCTTCGCCCTCTTCCCGGTTATTGAACCATGCTTTCGTCCACCAGCGCACACCGGCCCGGTCAGGATATACCGTGACTGCTCTCGGTATGTCAAAGCTCTGGATGTCTATGTCTAATTCTGCCAGTGGGTCAATGATACCACTATGGGTCAGGGCTTCGTCGTAGAGTTTTTTTTTACATCATCGCCCATCGTCGATAAGTACACGCCATGCCGTAGGGCAAGGTAATGCAGGAAGTCCGCAATGAGTAGGTTCTGCACCTTACAAGCAAGCGGCATTGCTTTATGTCCCAGTCCGAGTGGGTTGGATATACTTGGCATATTTTCATAGAAATATTCTTTGACTGCTCCCATTGTAAAGACATGGCGGAGTGACTGCTCCGTATGTGGAGGAAGTCGGTATGCACCACGCTGTAAGTCTTCCATGTAGTAGGGCAGGAAACGTAGCATCAATTCCTCTATTTCCTGTCTGTCCTGCTCGTAATCGGTGGTCAGTGCCATCTCCATGTTGGGAGATGTTGCCGCTTCGCCTCCATCAGCATGACACAATGCTTGGATATTCCCATACAGCATGGTTAGAAATTCCAGCGGATTCAGTTCCTCACCCTTGAAGCGTATCCCGATATGCAGCTTGTCACCGCTTAAAGCTACAGTCTGTCCGGCCTTGACACGCTGTCCGAACTGGGCGAAGACATTTGACAAATGCCCATAGGTCACTTCATACTCCCCATAGCGTATAGTTTGGCAGATGCCGAGTATAGGGTCATTGCCTATACCTGACACGATACCGCTGGCGACAGCCGCCAGCGTGTAGCACCGTACATCGAAGTCGATGCCATGATGAAAATATGTTTTGCCCGTTGTCGGATCGGTTTGTTCGCCGTAGCCGAGCGATAGTTTCACATCCTTGCCCTTCCGTTCTTCAAAAGGCATACAGTATCCACTTTCGGATTGCAGGATCATTTCTTCTGTATATTTCATTATGTGATTATATTTGATTCTTATTCTTATCTTTTCATCCCCCCGCTATTCGTCTGTTCTTCAACGGGAAGAGCGGGTGTCTGTATTCGTTGTATGCTTCTCGTATCAGGTGTGCGGAAAATACCGGCATTGTTACCGATAAGCATCATGCCGAGAAATGCACCGGCAATCTTGCCCAGCCAGCCGAAGCGTCCGAATATAAGAAATGCTGCTGCGACCAGTCCCGCTATACTCAATCCCGACACGTTACCCTGTCCGAGATTACGGAAAAAGTTACCGAACATATCGGAAACTCCGCCATTGGAGACTTGCCGTAGAAAATTCGATACTCCACCCAGTTTTGAGTCTATGCCGGCTACCGTACCGCTGACGGAACCGACTGCTTCTCCGGCTTTGCTTGTCAGTTCTCGCACACCGTCCGCTGCATCTGCAAGGGTATCCGTAGCCGATTTCCCTATGACCGCATCGCTTACGATATGTACCACGCTCTTATCTGTGGTTAGTTTCTCCCAACCCACATAACCGACTGCACCGCCGATGGCTGCGGTCTTGACGGCTTGTCCTGTGCCCCGTAAGGTTTGTGAAGGATGCAGTGCAGCATGTCCCATACTTCTTCCGGTAGCTTTTGCTGCTTTGCCGCCATATTTTAATATTGAATCCCAAATTCCCATATCATTACATTTTTAAGGTCTTACATTCTTTCCAATCTGTCGCCAACGTCGCTTGGCTGCGTCCACGATACTACGTTTATCGGCTTCGGGATGTGCACCCTCGTCGATTTCCCGCCAAATGTCGCCCATTGTCGTGTACTTTACCGCTTTGGTCAGTCGTTGCAGCTTTGTGTTCATTGTTTTGAGCTTTGGACGGATGCCAAAGACAATTTCCATACGCTCTTTTTCCGTCATCTTGTTCTCCGAAAGGCACGCTGTGCGTATATCGTTCACAATTTCCACGCTGTTCATCATCAGTTCCCTATAAATCTTGTTGCGCTGTGTGGATAGGGCTACGGCAAGCGTATTGGCTGGACTTCGCTTCAATTGTTTGGTGAAGTCGCCCATATTGTCTGTCAGCCTCGATACCTCATAATAGAACCCATAAGTTTGCGCCGCATAGCAGACTATTGACCGGAAAGAGTTTAGATAGTTATTAAACTCTCGTTGCAGGTCTGTTGTCGCCTGCACTTCTTCTTTTGTCCAAATATGTCCGGTGGTCTGCATCAGCATGACCTTTTCCTGATTCTTCAGCTCCTTCTCTGCCTTTTCGGTATATACTGCAATCATTCCGGCCAGTACAGGGTCATTCTGCGCTTGTACCTCACCGATACCGGTAAGACACAGCAGTAATATACTTATCCAAATTGTCCATTTCATAACTGATATATTTTATCGGACAAGAGCTGCCGCCCTGTGCCAATGGGACAGAGCCATACGAGCTGCCTCACCGTTGTCACGGTCAAGCATTCCTGCCGTTACGTTGTTCCACACATCATTGAAAGTATAGTACCGTATGCTCAAATAGAGCAGATGTAACTTCCGGCTAAAATCCGATAGTTGGTCGTTCAACGCCCATAGCGTCTTGCTGCGTTCTGCCCCCGTAAGCATGTTTTCGTTGCTACCTTTGGCCACAGCGTCATTCAGCAATGTAAAAACAGAGACAAGTTCCGTTGCTGTTTCTATATAGAGGTTGTTCATGTTCATACTGGCCACAATGCCCTGCGGATTGTTTTGGATGGCCTTGCCTAATTTCCCCAGCGTGAGGAAAATCCGCACACCGTCATTGTAGAGATGCGTACAGGCTTTCAGTGATGAAGCGTAACCGCTTGCTGTCTTGAGGTAACTGTTGTACTGCTTCTCCCACTTGTGGATTTGGTTGAACTCGGTAGCGATGCTGTTTTGGAGCAAGGCTGTTTGTGTCTGTCCCTTTATTTGTTTTTCAATCTGCCCGTTTATCAGTTCGTTACCTTCGGCCAATGCAGTCCATTCCAACGGATTGGAAGCCGCAATTTGGGCTTCTGCCACCTGTGGAAGCAGGCATACCAGCGAGGCAACCAGCCCCAGACTAATGATTCGTGATTTCATATATTCCCTTTTTTCGTTTGTTAGTTTCTACCCGTTCACGGATAATTGACACGAGGTCGTCCCTATGGAAGATACCGATCATGTCAAGACGGGGCGTGTTTCTGTCCATTGAAAGGATACGTACGGTTTTCAGCCCACAAAATTGTTGCAGCAGGCTTTGGTGCTCTTGAAAATCCACGATACGATATAGCTCCATATAATCCACTTTGCGACGGATAATACCGTATTCACTGACAAGTTGTTCCGTGCCGATGCAATAACGGATTCGCCGCAGGTAGAGATAACGGTAGAGTAACAGTAACGAGAGTATCAAGGCAATTACTGTGGCAATAGCTGTCAATGGCAGCCCTTCCATGCCTCCGTACACCCATACAGTGCCGCACAGCACGAGAGTGGGCAGCTCGTTGATGACAAATTGCCCGGTATGTGGATGGATGACAATGGTTTTGTGACAAGTTCTCTGCATAGGTTTTATGGATTATCGGTGAAAACGGGAATGAAAGTCTTCTCTCATTCCGGAAAGAGAATTGGTTATATCCACTTCCAACCGGGCAAGTTCTTCCCGTATCTTGTACATTTCCTGAAAACCCTTATCTGACATTCCTTGGTCATTGGTTTCAAAGGAGAATATTACTCTGTCCGCACGTTCAAGACGCTTTCGCACAGCCTCATGGTCCGCTTCGTCGTATAATCCGTTTCGGATATGTTCCGGATTGACTTCGGGCAAATCGGACAAGGCATGATTCAGCGTGGCTTTACCGCTGATCTCCCAATCGTCAAGGTTGTCCTTCTCTGGTTTTATCCGTTTGCCGAGTAGCTGGTCGTTCCAATCCTTATAACCCTCTGCGGCAGATTCATACAAGATGCATCCTGTAGCTTCCGGACCGGAAATGGAAGCATCAATCGCTTTTTCGATGGCTTCCAGATTGCTTCTCATTTTCTCTAATTCTTCCTCACTGGCAGAACCTTCGTCACGAGCCATTTCGTACTCATCCATACAAACCATTCTCATTTCCTGTAGATAGCCGTCACCAATTCCCATGTCGTCACGCTCCCCATTCTTCAAATTTTGTTTTGCATCATTTATACCCAGAATGGCTGTAATCTTTTCAAAATTGAATGGTTCAAGTTCTATTTCATACTGTGAATAGTCTTCGCTGTTGTTCTGTACAATCAGTCTGCCGGTTTGTGACAGACAGGTGGAGAAGTTCCAGCCTGCATGAGTGAGAGCAAAGTGGATAGCATAGACTTGTCCGGCACGGTCATGATCGAAGCAAAGATGATGTGAGGCATGGGGAGTTGCTTTTATCGCTCCTATGAATTGCTGCTGGCTCGGTGCCCCTCCGGTAGAGATGAATACCGCCTTTCGCAGATCCTTGTTCTGTGCCTGATGAAGTTGGTAATATGCCATCGCATCATAAGCACTTTCGAACCAATAGATATGTTTGGCGGAGGTGAGAGAAGTGCGGGCAGGGCTGGCAATCCACAGTCCCTCGCTTGAATTGCTCCCTGCGGCTTTGCCTTTGTAGCTGCCGCTCCCGTCCATACGGGCACGTCCTCGTTCTTCAAGTCCCACAATCGCTCCGTCGCCTTTGGGCAGGGTTAGTGGAAAGGACAGGTTCGTGTAGGTCGCACCGTCCTCCCGATGTTTCGTAGCCAGATAAAAATGCCGATGGAAGGCATATTGTGTATAAAGGTCGATACCTCGGCTTTTAAAATAAGGATAAAATTTTTTCTGCGTTTCCCGATTCTGCGGATTGAACTTATGAATGTCGTAATCCGCTATGTCAAATGGCTTTACATCTCGTTTAGGGTTCACTATTCGGGTTTTCCGTTCAGTGACAGGAATGTTCAGTAATCTGTTACAGACAAGATTCACCAGTCTGTCCGGAGACATACCCGCATGGTACTCCGTGAAAAAGTGCGGATGCTCCTTGATGAAGGAAATGATGTTATAAACTTTCTGTTGTTGTGCGTGGAAACAGCATTTTCCTTGTTGTGTCACAATAAATTTGTCACCACGGATACGTCTGCCGTCGCTGTCCAAACGAACATACGAGGGATAGCGCAGACCGTCACGACGGTTCAGGTGATACCCTGCGTCAATCAATACGTCCTGGATGTTTAGTCGTTGCAGAAAGTCATCGTATGTAAGGTCTCCGTCTCTCATAGGTTTACCTCCCTCTTCTCATTTCATTAATATCTTGATTCATCTGTGCCTCGAAATTACGGATGGCCACATCTCTCGGTGTATCTACGCCGGGCTTGAAGTATGGATGTGGCGGTCCGCTGAAACGTTCGCCATAGAACTCCGGAGAGTGGTGGTGATGGAAGCCATGTGCGACTTCCGATGCCACCACAGCACCGGCGGTAAGGGCAGCGAATATCTTCACGCCAAGCCCCTTGTTCGCTTCAGGACGTGTCTTCATATCCACCTCGTTGAAAATCTTCGAAAAAAGTTTCATCCGGTGGTAATCATCCACAGCAAGAAACTTGTCGTAGTCTTTCTGGCTGATTTCGTGGCTGATGACCTGTCCGTCAATAACAGCGGACATCTTGTATTTACCCTCCGTCTGTGCTGGTTGCACGGCAATGTCACTGACCTCTACTTCCCGGCCATGTTTCTCCTCACGATACCAGCCTTTGCTTTCGTTGAGTAGTTGCAGGTCACGACCGTCCACGGCTGCACCGATACTGCCCTGTATGTATTCCTGCCGCATCGGAGTTTCTTGCTGCATGAATAATTCTTGTTCCTGCCGCTGCCGTTCTTCCAGTTCATGCCGCACTTCGGGATGCAGGCCGATACTGATGCGTTGTTCGCTGTTGAGCTGTTCCATCGTTACTTTATCGGCAAAGTCCGCTCCGATAATGCCGTTCAGCAGATCCAGCCGTTTCTCCACAGGTTGTTCCTCGATGGATGCGGTAGCCAGTTTTTTCACTTCTTCTTCCGTCAGGTCATAGACCATATCGGCATTGACACTTTCCGATTGTACGGTCAGTGTCCTCCGTTCCATATCCACGATAAGACCGTGCGAAGTAAGGCACTCCGACCATTTTTCGTTGGAAAAATAGACTGGTGAAGCAATCAACTCCTTGTATGCTTGTGCCGGTTCCTTGCTGCGCGGACGGCTGACAAGCGGTGTAATGACCTCCTGCAAGTTCTTCAATACATCTTGCTGTACAATGGGTTGCTCCTGTTGACCGCCTTTGTAGTAAAAGCCGTAGCCACCCGATTGCAGTTCGCCGGGCTTCATGCGCCCGTCTGGGCGTTCGGGTACGATGGATGGCCCCGGAAAGAAAAGCTGCCCACCAACTCTGCGTAGGTGGAAACCCCACTGTTCGCGTGGTGTCCAACCAAGGAATGGAGGGGGCATACCCAGTCGCCCCATGTGTCCGTACTCACCGATACCGATGCGGTAGCCATGTAGCCCCATCGCCACGCGACCGTTGGCATTGCGGGCATGGACGAAATTTTTCGGCATATAGAAGTCTTTTCCTATGATACTCGTGAGTATGTTGTAGGCTTTCTTGTTGGCCGTATTCGTTCCCCAGTCCGTCAGAGCCAACATCTGTCGTTCTGTTATAGGATAGACCAATAACGGTGAATCATGCCCTTGCACAATCAGCCGGTAGCCGCCTCCGTCAAATGCGACATGGGCTTGAAGTCCGTTACGCATCAGTAGATTGCGCATTTCGGGTTGCAAGTCCATCTGCCGAGGATTAGTATTTGTTCGTATCGTCATAGTCTGATGTTATGATGGTTACTTGTTATGCGTTGCCGTATTTCATAGCCGCTTCCAATTGTTCGTCTTTGAAACGGACAAACCCGGCGGCAGAATCTTCGCAGACCGTGAGTCCTTTTGCCTCACAGTAATTGGCGTACTCCTCCTGCCACTCGGCAGAAAAATGGTTGATGTAATCGAGCCAGCCGTATTCGCCGCTCTGCATCTTCTCGACGAGAATCTCTTCGGGATAATATATCTGTTGTGCCATACGCTTATATTAAATAGGTCTTATTTGTGAATACCTGCCGCTCGGTTACGCTCACCGCTTTTCTTCTGTTCGTTCCACAGTTCTTCGGTGTATTCCTCCTCTGGAACGTAGTCGAGATTGCCGTCATCATCCATCACCCAGCAACCGTAGCAACCGAAGGTGTACTTATCCCATTCACGCTTGGGTTGCTCTTTCCATTTCTGCGCGTCACCTGCGCAGAAACGGATGCCCGTCTTGTTGTGAAGGTCGATGCCTACCGTGACAGGTTCGCCATCCACTGCCACCGTCAGAGGCTCACCATGCTGCATTCCGTTAACTTCTACTGTACCTAAGTGCATTACCTCTGCCAGCACTTTCAGGTTACGGGCGATGATGGGTGTCGGAACATACATCACCTGTTTTGTTTCCTCGTCGATTTGCACGAAAGCTTTACTGCGTCGTCCGTCCGCCATAGCCACGTCTGCAATGATGGATTTGCCGTCAAGCAACTGTTTTTGCTGCTCCTCGTTGTAGCATTCCAGTGGTGACGACTTCAGTGTGGGATAAAAAACCACATCCACCTCGCCGCTATCCATACGGATAAAGGCAAACCGACTGCGACTCTCGATTACTTCGCCATTCTCGTTAGTGACACGCATGGGCAGTACCGGCGAGTAGCCGCCTTTCCCGATTTCTTTCAGGATACACAGGGGCAAATCTTCAATCATTTCTTGGGTAAGCCCAAAGCGGGCCAATGTCGGATAAGGCAGTTCGTTGAACTCAAATTGTTCTTTTTTCATATTCTGAACGATGTTATAAAATTATACTCAGCAAATATAGAGCGATTTCTTATCTGATGACTAAAACATTTCTTTATAAGTGATTATAAAGTGGTATTTTTAATGTTTTGAATATGATTTTTCGCAAATAATCATATTCAAAATTGATTAAATAGTTATATTTGGAGAGAAAACAGTCGGCAATGGACAGACCATAAGAAGAGCGTGCTAACTTTGCTGCCATGAGAAAGATTTTATTATTGATGATGACGGGTGTCTCATTATGTATCACGCCAGCCAAAGCACAATTCAATACCGTTGCCGTTACCCCAACACGCTACAAGATGGAGGTATTGGATATGGGGTTAGACCAAGCGGAACCGGCATCCGAAAGCGAGATTTCCGTACAGGAAGTTTCAACAGGTATCCCGGTATCCGCAGATATGGATAAGAAAAAGTGGATGGATCGTTACTTGAGTGTAAGTTACCCGTTACGTTATATCAAGGTCACTTCGCCTTATGGCTACCGTAAGGACCCGTTTACGGGAAAGAGTAAATTTCATGGCGGACTGGACTTGCGCGCACGTGGCGACAAGGTGATGGCCATGATGGAGGGTGTGGTCGTGAAGGTCGGACAGGACAAGACTTCCGGCAAGTATGTAACCTTGCGGCATGGTAGGTACACCGTCAGTTATTGTCATCTCTCTAAAATTCTTATCGTCAAAGGGGCAATAGTTCATCCTCGTGATGTGGTTGGCATTACCGGCTCCACAGGACGCAGCACCGGCGAACACCTGCATATCACCTGCAAACTCAATGGCAGGAGTATCAGCCCCTCGCTTATACTCGATTATATCCAATCCATCCGGCAGGAGTGTATATCAGCATTGGCAGGTTTGTAAAAGAGAAGTGAAAAGGGCTGAAAACGTTCCGGTTACTTTGTCATCCGTTCAATAATATGGGCAATATGGTTGCCCCAGACGTGTATTTGTACAAGGAGCATCGAAGGCATGGAGAGCGTCTTGCCATAGAAGATAGCCGCCACTACTTTGCCACCGCACCGTTCTATCTCTTCCTTGTAATCCGCCACGCTTTGCCCGGTTGTCAGCACATCATCTATGATGATAATCTCTTTCCCTTTGATTTTTCCGGTAATGAGGTAGTTTCGTTCGAGGATACGCTTCTCTCCACCTTTGGCCTCATGCAGGCTTTCTCGTGCATCGCAAATATCAACGTCGTACAGTCCTGAAGTTAAATCCTGTCGGTGCTTTCCGATGTACCAGTCGAGCCGTTTGAACCGTTGACCGTATTTTATCCAGTTGCTACACGGCATGAACATTATATGGTAAGGTCTCTTTTTCAGTTGCAAGGCATTCATACACGTTTTAAAGAACTCGATTCCGTGTATATCTCCTTGTTTGAACTGGTAGATGGAATGGCAGAAAGCCCTCTGTTCATCATTGAGCAGCGCATTGTATCGTGACGGATAGTAATATCCGTAAAAGGAGATTCGGATGCCTCGTAACTTGAACGGCTTATGGGGAGAATGGCCATCAAACCGTTCGGGATGCAAGAGACAGAACATACGGCAGGCTTCCCGATGACCGGCCATTACCGCCAGACGACAGTAACGTTCACGTTCCTCGCTCTTTTCGGTCAACCGTGCGGCGGCGAATGCCGCTTCTCCTGCTTTTCGTCGCCAGTAGCCGATAATATACCACAATGCCCCAATTGTGAAAAGCAGGAGTATGAACAATAGTCTTGCATTCATCGTATTTTTATTTGAATGAAGCAGCCCGTTTCAATCTGGTTATTTACAACATTACGGTGTATTTCGACATAATCGGATATGGGGGTTATGGCTTCATTACTTATATCAAATTCGTTTTCACTCACTTGCAAAGTTAGCAAAATCGTGGCACTAATCTAAAATAGCACCGATAATTTATAAGCCATATCACTTTTATATCATAAAGTCTTACCCATACAATTTCCTCTTTTAATTGTACATGCTCAACTTTTATAGAAGATGTTCGCCCTGACCGGTACACGGCAAATGGCATACAAGTCTGCTATATGCTGTGTACCAGTCTTTGGGATAAAGCAAGGACGATGGCACATTTGCCACAAGTGTCAATCAAGCCAATCTGTTGTCCTTGCAGCGACCTCTGCTATCTGTTCTTTTGTAACCGGCAATGCCGTCTGTTTGTTTTTATAGCTTCGCCCCACACCATCAGCGGAGCGTCACAGGACTTGTCCGCAAGAGACATTCACTCACCTTATGGCAGCAGAGCTGCTATGGGGTGAGTGAAAGACTCTTTACGGAAGCCAAACATGAAAAGACCGTACACCTCGGTCACAAACTGCCAAGGCTTACGCTTCGCCAGATTTGAGACTAAGTTGTATGGTCACTTCATCGGGAAGTTTGGACCGGCAAGCCACAGACGTTCCACTGCCCACCCATTCCTTTTATAAATCTTGCACCTATTCTACATGTCTATATGACAACCGCCTGTAGTAAGAAAGCATATTCTGTTTGTCGGTTAGCTCTGCTGTAGTCATATTTTCCGCAAAGTAAGCCGCCTTTTACCAAACATCAAATCGCCACTATCGCTGGAACGAAAAATCTTCCTCTGACACGTCAGAGCGTATTTCTTGTCCCCGTTTTGTCTTATCGGTATTCTTGGGCGGCAGTTGATGGCAGAAAATATCCCTCAGCAGGCTGAACAGCCTTCAAAAAGAGGGAAAAAGAAAAATTATCAGAGTTATGGCAAAGACGATAGACATAGAACTTCAAAAACAGTTGGACAAGCCACAGGCATGGTTCTGTAAGTATTTTCCTGCACGCATACGCAATGTGAGTGAGCGTGAGATAGCAGACCGCAAGTTAGTCTTTGATTTCAAGGATGGACGGGCATACGAAGAGGTTGCTCAACGCACGGCAGCCAACATGACCGAACGTTATGGAACATCATGTACTAACATTGTATTTTCTCCCGTACCGGCATCCACCGATAAGAAGAACGAGATACGTTACAAAGCATTCTGCCAAAGAGTATGCGAACTGACGGGAGCTATCAATGGTTATGACCATGTATCAGTGAGTGGTGAGAGGCTAACCATTCACGAAAACCGTAAGGCAGAGAAAGAAATCCGTAAGGTAAACGTCATTGAGTTTGATTCGGCTTTTTTCAACGGCAGGTCTGTGGTAGTCTTTGATGATGTGATAACCAAAGGGCTGAGTTATGCTACCTATGCCAATCAGCTTGAAAGCCTTGGTGCTAATGTACTCGGAGGTATATTCCTCGCAAGAACCCATTACAAAGTGAAATAATATGACCCAGACAAAGTATGATAAGGCAGTGTCCGTTTGCTTCAGTGGACACCGCAATATTCCATTCCTATACAGGAAGCAACTGAAGCTGCAATTAAAGGCAGCGATAACCAAGGCATACGCTGGAGGTTATCGTCATTTTTACTGTGGTTGTGCCATGGGGTTTGATATGCTGGCGGCAGAAGTTGCTCTTGCGTTGCAGTCCGAATTGTCAGGTCTGCAAGTTATTGCCGTAGTACCGTATCGCGGACAATCCGAGCGGTGGAACGATGCGATGAAAGCCCGGTATGATACTATTCTCTGTAACTCGGATGATGTTATCATCCTGAGCGAACACTACTACCATGGCTGTTTGCTTCGACGCAACGACTATATGGTTTTTCACAGTTCGTCTCTTATTGCCTGGTATGACGGCAACCCCAAGGGTGGTACGTTTTATACTTATCGTAAGGCTACAGCGAATGGACTAAAAGTTCTAAATCTCTATGGCAGCTCAATCGTATAACAGCCATCTTGTTTTCGCATATTCCGAGCCGTAGCGGTGACTCCTTTGCCATTCATGTAAAGGCTGTTTTGTCAGCCATAGCGTGATATGGCAAAGTACGCTATTAGTTCTGATGTATTGCCCGGCTTTACCTATGTGCCGGTTTAGTTGGTGTTGCTGTATTTTTATATCTTCGGAGACTCCATCCTCCTTATATCTTTCTCTACCTTTTTTAGTATTCGGCTTAAAAAGTAATATACTTGCCTTACTTTTCGCCTATTTAGCATGTTTAAGGCACGTCTTTTTATAAATAAGTGCAGCAATTGGTTGCTGCACTTTTGCTATAATATCTATTTGTCATATTAGACCTTCCCGTACACCGTCCTCATTTTTCCGTCCACCAGCACCTTATTTGACCGCACAATCCAAGCTCTGCCGTCATTCAATCCGCATTCCAATGCCTTTTCGCCGCTGCCGATTAGTACCGGAACGGTTGTCACTGTGATTTCGTCCGCCAGCCCGTTATCCAAGAGTAAAGCCCCGATTTCCTCACCGTAAGCCACCACCATACCGTCGCCGTCTTCCTTCATCTGTCTCAGTTCTGCCACTGCATCTCCTTGGATGAACTTCACTCGTTCATTCTCCGTCAGGTCGATGCCGCCGTTCGTCACAACCAAAGTCTCTTTCGCCGTAATCGGCCAACCCAAATGGTTCATATAAATACGCAGGTAAGTTTCTTCGTCAATCAGCACACAACTGGAGGCATCCACAGCCGCATCAAAATGCTTGTCCGAAGGAGCCGGACAACCGTCGATGGACTGATACACGTGCAAGGAAATCTGTTTCATATTCAATGTGTTTTTAAGAATTATGTCCACCTTGCACCCTAAAGAACAGCATGAACCCACGCTATTCCGGAATAGAGGTACTGCCATACCTAAAAGGCAGATAAGCAAACCCTTGCTGTATAAACATACAGTATGAATATTTTGCTATACATCTTGTCTTTTTGATAAGTGTCAGTTTTCTATTCCAAGACGTTCAGTGAACGTATAATATGTATATCAATCTCCGCCTGTTTCCAAGCCGAGTATGAATCTTCCATGTCACGACAATGACCGTACCCGAAAGTACCGTCTGCTGTCTTCATTTTGACAAAGGTAACGAAAGATTGGCGGATAAGCAAACAAAAAACATTGTTTTTCAGGTTGCCTGTTCCGAACTGCATTCTGCCTTATCAAAAAGACTTACTCATTCCCCATGATTTAATACAGTCGTCATTCTGCAATTATCAAGAGATGGGCCAATCCATCCGATTCCACCTCCCTTTATAGTTCACCTTCCTCCGATATAATACGGGCAATCCATTCCGATTGTCCGTTACCCTGTTTTACAGTTTTATTCATCCCTTTCTATTTGATTGTCATTTATTATCGTTTTGCTGCTGCCGTGCGACCTCTCGTGGACTTATTTTCCCGCAAAGGTAATAGGCTGCTCCAATCTTGCCAATGCCGGCGTTCCGCCGCGAGTGAGCCGCAAAAATCTTCCTCTCCGTCTGTCAAGCGTATTTTTCCGCATCAGCCTTGTCAGATTGTTTCCGCCACCTTTTGGAGGCAGAAAAATAAATCCCAAAGGTCGCAAACAGGCCGAAAAAAGGGAAAAAAAGAAAGGTTAAATTATGAGTTACAACAAATTGAAATCATTGGTAGCGAACGTGGAAGCCATAGAAACGGCAATGAAAATCCAAGTTCAAGGCAGGCAGGCCACTGCGGAAGAAAAAGAAATTTTATCCCGATATTCTGGTTTCGGGGGTATCAAAGAAGTGTTGAATATAGGTACGGACAAGCCCATAGGTGGTGATATGCAAGAACCGATACAAAGATTGCAGGAGTTAATCAATGCTTACCCTCATTTCACAGAACCCATGCGACACAATGTCATAGAGGGTATCAAAGCATCTGTACTGACAGCATTTTACACTCCTAAATTCCTTGTTGATGCAGTGGTGCGGCAGATACACGCCACGTTCAGCGAAAACGGCCTCAAAATGCGTTCATTTCTCGAACCGAGTGCAGGTATAGGCGGTTTTCTGCCCATAGCCATGTCCGGCACGTATGACTATGCCATTGAGAAAGATCTCATTTCGGGGATGATACTTTCCCTGCTCCATGAGAACACGCTAACACGGACGGCTGCATTTGAAACCATTGGAGAACAAGGTTTTGAGCATACAACTTTCGATGTCATAGCCTCCAACATCCCGTTTGGCAATTTCCGGGTATTCGATGCGGAGCTGTGGAAGAAAGGCGGTATGTACGAACAGGCCACCAAGACCATACACAACTACTTTTTTGTCAAAGCGATGGAGTTGTTGAATGAGGCTGGATTATTGGCTTTCATCACATCGAGGGGCATAGCCGACACGCCCGGTAACAAGTTCGTACGTGAATATCTTGTAAATCATGCAGACCTGATAAGTGCAATCCGTCTGCCCGATATGCTTTTCATGCAGACAAGCGGTATAGAGGTAGGCAGTGACCTGCTGATATTCCAAAAGCACACGCACAAGACGGTACTCTCACAACGGGAACAACTGTTTTTACAAGTAGGCAGGGAAAAGGCGGACGCCATAGGCACAATGACCGAATACGCCAACAAATTGTTTACCATGCCGAAAACTACCCTTGCAACAGGTAGCCGCATTGTACAGAACCAATACGGAAAATATGTGCGCAAATACCAATGGCAGGGAAATGAAAATGCCATGTCGCAATATCTCGCTGCACTGCTGAAACTCGACTTTGGCCGATATTTCCGCAAAAGTCTTTTCACAGGGAACGGACAGGGCAGCGAACATATGCAAATGTCCCTTTTCGGGAATGTAGCGATGAAACAAGTAGTAAAAGGTAAACGAGCCTACACGGATGGGGTGGAAGCATGGATGAAAGATGGCGCAATGGTACTGTTTGAGGGCCAGGTGGGTACTATCCAATATCGAAAATCAAGTCTTTATCAAGAGGTAGCCATTGATTTTGTGCCGGTGGACGAGGGTAAGGTCAATACAGATAGGGCGAAAGATTATTTTCCTATACGCAAAGCATACTTTGAACTGTCAATCAAAGAAAGGGAAGAACAAAAAGAGGATAACGGATTGCGTAGAGAGCTGAACGCTCGATACGATGCCTTTGTTGCCAAATGGGGCTGTTTCCACGAGAACGACAACAAGGAGTTTATCATGCTTGACAGCCTCGGTGTGGAAGTCTTTACAATAGAAATGCAGCTTGGAAAAGATTTAGTCAAGTCCGACATCATGCGTGAACCTGTGGCGTTCAAGAAGATAGACCCGAACAAACGGCTGACACCGATTGAAGCGTTGGCAAGCAGCTTGAATTTCTACGGCAAGGTTGATATGGACTACTTGATGCAGTCCACGGACAGTGCCGAGGAAGAAATCATCGGCGACCTCAAAGGTGAAATATTTTACAATCCCGCTATCGGGGAGTGGGAGCATAAAGGCAAGTTCCTTTCAGGCAATGTCATAGCCAAATGCAAGGAGATAGGTTCTTACTTGTCCGAACTCACGGACAGGGAAAAAGATTGGACGGAAACTGCTGTAAGGGCTTTGGCGGATGCGACACCCGAAGCGATACCCTACGAGGAACTCGATATTAATATGGGCGAGCGTTGGATTGACACAAAGTTATACGCCGATTTTGCAACTGAACTTTTCGAGACCGAGACAAGTGTCATGTATTTCGATGTGAACGACACCTACATGGTACGCCTGCAAAGTTACTCTCCGGTGGCTTACAACACCTATTTCGTTCGTAACTATAACGGTGAGGATTTGTTTGTTCATGCCCTGCATGATACTGTACCTGAAATCACGAAAAAGATATACCGCAATGGTGATAAGGTGCGTGTACCGGACGAGGAAGCCATACAGGAGGCAGCCACCAAGATACAGGAGATTAGAGACCGTTTCAACCGCTGGCTTGACAGGCAGCCGATAGAGGTTCGGGACGAGCTGGTGAGGGTGTATAATGAGCGTTTCAACTGCTATGTCAGGCCGCACTATGACGGTTCGGCACAAACCTTTCCGCAGCTCTCTTTCGAGCAATTTCCATACGATAGCCTCTATCCCTCACAGAAAGATGCTATCTGGATGATTAAGCAGAACGGAGGCGGTATCTGTTGGCACGAGGTAGGCACAGGCAAGACGATGATAATGTGTGTTGCCGCTTACGAAATGAAACGTCTCGGACTGGTACACAAGCCACTTATTATCGGGCTGAAAGCCAATGTACACGAAATCGCCGATACGTTCCGTAAGGCATACCCTACGGCCAAAGTTCTCTATCCGGGCAAGGATGACTTTACCGCTGACAACAGGCAAGAGGTCTTTTCAAAAATCAAGAACAACAACTGGGACTGCATCATACTCACGCACGACCAGTTCGCCAAGATACCGCAGTCAGAAGAGACCATGATAAATATATTCACGGAAGAGCTTGCCGATGTGGAACGTAACCTTGAATTTTTGGAGCAGTCCACTATGCGTTACCGTAGCGGAAAGATGCAGGAGGGGTTAGAAAAGCGCAAACAGAACCTTGGGGCTAAATTACAAGAACTGCGTATGAAAATCAATAATCGGAAAGACGATGCTGTGGACTTCCACACAATGGGAATAGACCATATTTTTGTAGATGAGTGCCATATTTTCAAGAACTTAATGTTCCAGACACGCCATAACCGTGTGGCAGGTATCGGCAACACCAAAGGCTCTCAAAGGGCAATGAACCTCTTGTTCGCCATTCGTGACATCCAACTTCGTACAGGTCGTGACCTTGGGGCTACGTTTCTGTCGGGTACAGTGGTGGTAAATGCACTGACCGAACTATATGTGATGTTCAAGTATTTGCGTCCGCAGGAGCTTCAACGGCAACGGATTAGCTGTTTCGATGCGTGGGCAGCCATATTCACAAAGAAAACGGCAGATTATGAGTTGAACGTGACAGGCTCGGTGAAGCGCAAAGAGCGTTTTCGTACTTACATCAAAGTACCGGAACTGGCAATGTTCCTGCGTGAGATTACGGATTACCGTACAGCCGACATGATAAATCTTGATGTGCCTGAGAAGAACGTGCGTTTCCTCTCTTATCCCCCGACAATTGGGCAGGAGGAAATGATAGGACGCTTGGTATCTTTTGCCGGTAGCGGCCAGTGGGAGGACTTGGGGCTTGACATTCCGCAACCCGACAACCTCGACAAGGCGAAAATGTTGGTTGCGACCAATGTAGCCCGAAAAATGGCTCTTGATATGCGCTTGTTGGGTTGCAAGTTCAAGGATGATGCCGATAACAAGGCTTCTATCTGTGCGAGGACAATCTATGACTACTATATACGCTCGAATGACAATCGGGGTACACAGTTCGTGTTCAGCGACCTTGGTACATACAAACCGAACGAATGGAACATATATACCGACATCAAAGAAAAGTTGGTACGGCTCGGTATTCCTGCTGATGAAATACAGTTTATCCAATGCGCCACTACCGAGAGGGCAAGAAAAAAGCTGTTTGAAGAAATGAACAACGGCAAGGTGCGAGTTCTTTTTGGAAGTACGACCATGTTAGGTACAGGAGTGAACGCCCAACAAAGGGCTGTGGCGGTGCATCACCTTGAAATACCTTGGGTGCGACATGAAGTCGCATAGATAATTGTTGGAATGATACTTACGGGTATCAGCTTTAACCCGCTGTTCCGTCAGCGGTAGCCTACCACCGATGCACCTTAATAGTTGTATTAAGCGGTTGGGACAAAGTACACTTTCGCAAGACAAGACAGAACCGTGAGGGGAAGTCAAGTACGGTTAGTATCATACCGTAGAGTGGCGAGGCTGGATAGTATGGTTAGCGCAAGCGAACTGTTAGTAAACTTCGTAATGTCACGAAAGAGTGTAAGATACTGGTACACTCTACCCAAAAGGGAAGCGGTCGGTTAATTCTTTCCATGGTAGGATTACACGGATATAAGCACCGCCGGAGGATGAGACAGAACCTAACCTATCCGTTAGTTATCTATGTGGAACATGGTAAGCCTGTATATCTCCTGCCATGTAAAAATGGCAGGTAAGCTGACAGCAATGAAAGCCGAATGGTGTGCAGGTATAAGATAACAGAAAAAGCGAATGCCGTTCTGTAATGGAACGGATACGGATTGAACCGACATCATGGGCTGATGTAGGCGACATCATCCGACACGAAAGTGGGCAGACTTCTGTGGCGACACTCGGTAGGCAAAACAAACCGAATGTTGCCAAATGGTGATTCTTTACAATAGACTTTTAGAACTTTTTAAAGTAGGAATGCAAATGAACGATAAAATCAAAGAAAAACTCCTCGACCAATCGTGTGCACCGACTGATAACTTGCAAACGAATTGGGACAGGATAGACTGGACCAAAGCGGAACAGGCTGTTAAGAAGCTTCAAGCTCGCATTGTAAAGGCTCAGAAGGAAGGCAGAACGGGCAAGGTGAAAACCCTGCAGTGGACGCTGACCCACTCTTTTTACGCAAAAGCCTTAGCCGTAAAGAGAGTTACTTCTAACGGAGGTGGTAGCACCCCCGGGGTGGACATGGAAACATGGGAGAAACCCGAAGCAAAAACACAAGCGATAAGTGAGCTCAAACGCAGAGGCTACCAGCCGAAGCCATTGAGAAGAGTCCACATCAAAAAGAGTAATGGCAAACTGCGACCGTTGGGAATACCGACAATGAAAGACAGAGCCATGCAAGCACTTTACCTCATGGCATTGGAACCAGTGTCGGAAACAACAGCCGACACACGTTCGTACGGTTTCCGCAAGGAACGTCGCTGTATGGATGCGGTACAGCAATGTCATAACATTCTCCGGAAAGGCTATTCTCCCGAATGGATTTTGGAGGGTGACATAAAGGGGTGCTTCGACCATATCAGCCATGAATGGTTGCTTGCCAACATCCCTATGGACAAAGCAATACTCCGAAAATGGTTGAAATGCGGCTATATCTTCAACAAACAGATGTTCCCGACAGAGGAGGGAACGCCACAAGGTGGCATTATCTCTCCCACGCTTGCCAATATGACATTGGACGGATTGCAGAAAGTCCTTGCAGAGAAATATAAACGAGTTAGAATAAAAGGCAAGTTATATTCGCCAATGGTGAATCTTGTCCGCTATGCTGATGACTTTATAATTACCTGCGAGAACCGTGAAACACTTGAAAAAGAAATCAAGCCATTGGTAGCCGACTTTATGTCTGAAAGAGGTTTGACCTTATCCGAAGAAAAGACGGTGATAACCAACATTCGTGACGGTTTCGATTTCCTCGGTTTCAATATTCGCAAATACGGCAATGAAATATTGACAAAGCCGACCAAGAAAGCCGAAAAACGCTTTATGGAAAATATCCGTAAGGTTACAAAAGGTCATAAGGGTTGCAAGCAGGAATCATTAATCAGAATGTTGAATGCTAAAATCCGAGGATGGGGAGCATATTATCAGCATGGGGCGACACGTGATTCTTTTCACAGAATCGACCATCAGATATTTCTCGCCTTGTGGCAATGGGCTAAACGCCGTCATTCCAAGAAAGGAAAACGGTGGATAAAAGACCGTTATTGGCACAATATCCGAGGGAACAGCTGGACTTTTGCGGCTAAGTTCAAGAAATCAAACGGCAAGGAAGACCAACTCACTTTGCTGAAACTGGCATCTTCGTTTCCTTTCCTGCAATATACGCAAATAAAAGGGGATATGAATCCGTTTGACGCAGACTGCCGCCTGTACTTCAATAAAAGAATGAAGTCAAAGATGCTTGTGACACTGAAAGGACGTAAGTCCCTGCTTTACCTATGGGAAAAGCAAGGGCGGAAATGTCCGATATGTGGTGAACCGATTGACACGTATAAGGCATGGAACGTAATGCCAACCGTCCAAGACGGACGGAAATGCAATCTGTTGGTTCATGATGAATGCTTCAAATTATCCCGTAAATCCAATGGAAACAAGAAGTAGTGTGAGCCGGTCTCTGCACACGAACAGAGACTTAGAAAAGCTTGAGCCGTATGAGGGGAAACCCTCATGTACGGTTCTGAGGGGGGAAGAGGGCAGTAATGCCCTTGACCTACCCGATCGACCTGCTGACATGGAGCAACGCAATGGCAGAGCAGTACGCAAAGGCAACACCGTAAAGCTGTGGGGGGGCAATGTGGTGGATATCGTAATTTATGGTACGGAAAAGACCCTCGACGCCTACAAGTTCAATCTGTTGAAAAACAAGCAGATGTTTATCAATCAAATTAACAACGGCACAATCGCCGTGCGCCGTATTGACGAGGGAGGCATGGATGAGGACAGCGGTATGAACTTCGCCGAGTTCGTGGCTATTCTGTCAGGCAATAACGACTTGCTGAACAAGACGAAGCTCGACAACAAGATTATGCAGCTTGAAAAGGAACAGGCTATTTTCAAGAAAGAACGCATCCGTGCCGAGCGTAAAATAGCTGCCGGTCAGGGAGAAATCGAAAAGGCAAAGCGTACTGAGGCCGATTTCAAGAGGGATTTGGAATACATCAACTCGTATAATGGGGCAAAGGCAACCCTGCTTTTAAACTTACCGCAAGCCAGTACCGAGGAAGTTGGTCGGGAGTTGCACCATATAGCCAAGACCTACCGCAACGGAGCGTATGGCACAGTTGGCACGTATGCAGGACTGAACTTGTTGGTGCATAGCGAGTATAATATGGACGGTACGTTTGACCGCAATACATTCTTTGTAGAGGGTATAAGTGGGTTGAAATACCGATGCGGCCTAAGCGGTGCGCTGCCGCTTGGTTTCGTTGAGTCGGCGCAATATCCGCATGGAGCATTAAGCAAATTGCCCTCTCTTATCGAGAAGCAACAAAAGGCGGTAGAGCGGATAGAAAGCGAAATTCCTACATTGCAGAAAATCGTTTGTCGCCAGTGGAGCAAGACTGATGAGCTGTCAAGGCTCAAACAGGAATGCAAGGAACTCCAGCACAGGATTGATGAAAGTCTGAAAGAGGCCGAACAACCACAGGCTGCCAAACACGAAGCTATTGCCGAAGCTGCTTGACATAATCATAATTTAACCGTTCCCTCTGCATGGTCGCGATGACCGGGCAGAGGGATTTTTTTGCGCTCCGGTCTGCCGACGGCTCTACTCTTTTATGGCATCCTTTCTCCCTTTATAACCTCCCGATTCCCCGCCGCCACCCATTCTCATTTATAGCTATTAATATCTTCTGTTTTTAGTCAAATAGAGATAATATTCTTTCATCGCATATCCGTTTTTTGCGATATGCCATTTTTAGCTTCTACATTGGTGGCAATGTATCATTTTTGCCTTCACACCTCCTAATAGCTTCAATCAAGGCATCTTTTAACCTTATGAAGGCAAGTTTATCCACCCCTTTTGATATACTGATTTCATTACCGACCAAATCTTTCAACTTGAGTAAACAAGGAACATCTGCCTTATATCTGTCTCCCACATCTTGTAGGTCATAGTCAAAATTATAATGATAAGCAAGAAATTGCGTAAAAGTATTTTTACTTTTATTGCTTAGTTTGCAGATAGCATCAAAAAGAGCATTGGCATCTTCAGATGCAAATATAGCACGAAGTTCGTATGTACAACTTTTATCTGGATAAGGCAATCTGTCTATAATTATAAGTTGTTCTACTGTTCCTTCAGTCAAATTACGCAGTGCTTTTTGCATTTGATCCGGCAACTCATTTATCTTTGATTTCATCTTCTGCAAGAAATAGTCCACAATATCATCCGTTATTGGGGTCTTGGAATCTGTGGTTACATAATTACATCCACTAATAAAAAGCCCTCTTAGCTGATAAAGTTCCTCTAAACTGGTTTGGATATCAATCATCTCTGCTATTCTTACTTTTATTAAAGAGACATAAGCCTGTATAAAATAGAAAATGCCAATAGCGTGAAAATATGATAGATACGCAATACTATAACCAAGTTGATAAGCGTCTTTTATCTCTCTATCCAATATGGATGTTATAGTATCCTGACAAATACTTTCAAGTTTTTGCTGCTCCATATCGAAAAAGCCGGATAGCATTTCCCAAGGTTTCAATCCTTTTTGCTTATCCCTTATCTCCGTAACAATAAATTCTACAAGTGGAGCACCTGTGATAATATATTGTATAATAGCCGTAACATACTCCGGATTTAAGACATTATAAATTAGCTCCTTGTTCAAAGAGTGATATTTTTCCCTTAGATGCTGTATCCTTTGCTTATCCTCATTATTATCTTGGAGTAGTGAAATCCGACAATCTCTACTCCAATTACAAATTACCTCTTTGTTCTCACTGTTATTATACTCTGCATACACTGCAATAAATGACCCAAGAATATTTTTAAGAAAGATATTATCCTTTTCAACCAGCTCGGGAGGAAGTTTGTTTAAGTGGCTTTTAAAATCATATAAACATTGTCTCAAAACCCGTAAGTTGTCGGATTTTGTACACTTAAAACAGGCAATAATGAAATCACGCATTTCTTTCAAATAATCGGATACCGGTACTTCGCCAAGGAAGTATTCGATGGCTTCTTCTATGTCAGGTTGTATTTCAAATTCCCTGCCTATGGTCTTTTCCTTAAACTCATCCAATACAGCCTTGGAAAGTTCTTCAAGGTGGTTCTCATCTCCAATTACGACAACATGACAATTACAATGCTCTACAAAGTAGTTGATAAAGCCTAACAATTCCTTCATCTCTATCAGGCACCTTTCGATGTCATCGAATATCAGAAACTTTACACCTCTTATACTGTCGTCTTTCACTCGTAGTAACGACAACGAATCCAGTGTTGCTGAAAATGAACCATCCTCTTTAGAGTCTTCATTAAAATCCATACTCGTCTTGAAGACTACCTTACCGGCTAATTTCAAAACTCCCTTTATGAAACGCCCCGTTTTCGAATAGAAGAAAGGATTTAATTCCCTATCTATAGCTGTCTTGATGTCATTCACGCTATCCATTCCATAGGTCGAAATGTAGATGGGCTTTAGCGTAATTTCCCCGTCGGTATCTGCGGTTCCATCAAACCTCTTCTTCCATTCTTTTATAAGATGAGTTTTGCCACATCCCCATTTTCCTTTCAGCATCACGGCATACTGAGGATTAGTATTATCAGCATAGCTGTTTAAAAAATCAAGAATCAAAGTATTCATACCCTTGTTATTAACATAATTCTATTTTAACTCCATTGAAAAACAAAAATGTAGCAATAGGAATATTAAATATTGAAATAGTAAACGACGCTGCAAATCCATTATCACCACATCCACAATGAACAAAGTTAGTGATATTTCTTAATACAATAATATCCAAACAACTAAATTTCATGTTTCTTCTTTGAAAAATTCAATAAAGGCTTGCAGGAATCGTCAGTCTTACCATTGATTGCTTAAATATGCGTCTCCTATCATAATAATATCCGCAGAAAATGTGATGGTGGAATACATTTGGCGTTTCCTGTCAACATTGTAAACCTCTTTGTAATATACGATATACGCATATTTGAACTCCACGACACGAAAGATTGAATTATCCTTAGTGTTGTAATAAATCACCTTGCCGCTTATCGCTTTGAAAGGACTGTTTACCATTGCTTCAAGAATAGTAGTTTCTCTGGTAGATTCAACGGTTATGGTAATACGTCCGCCAATAACATTTGTCACTGGCCTTCCTTTATTATCTGTCTTGCGGTTAAATTCAATATGTGATGAAATCACTTCTATATCCTTCCCTTGCAAGCACACGGTTGCCTTTAATTCTGCCATGCTGATCTTATTATATTTATTATAAAACCAAGACATTTCGCCTTGGTTAAAGCAGTCAGACCGCTTTCAAGACAAGAAGGAGGATATCATATTTCGCAAATATAGAATTTTCCTTTGAACATAACAAACAATCAATTAAATTTATTAACCAGCAAAATCGAAGAAACTCTATTTACAGGCTATCCTCCCTTCTAAGTATTATTTATACAAAGTAGAGAAATGCTTGCAAGTTCAAGATGTACCACAAGATTAAGACTTGATGTAATTTTTTCAAGTTGAGAGCCGAGCTATCCGCGTAATAGCTCGGCTTGTTTTTTTAAAATGAGGGAAAGGTTATTTAGGTAGATGATATTTGTCCTTTATATGCTCGGCCACGTGTTCGACTTCTGGAAACAACGTTGATTTGTCTATGCCGAGAGCTTCAAGCTGCTTCCTGATTTTCTGTTTCTGCGCTTTATTGATGATGTACACTTTGTATCTGAAGTTAAGCTGTGCAGGCTTGCTTTTATTGCCATTGATACCATAAAGGAAAAATGCCCCGGACTGCCGGATTATGCGAGGATTGTCAAACATAGGTTTCACGCAAAAGACTCTTTCAATATCCTTTGAGTCAATCACATTTTGGAAATGAGGTTTCTCGTACTTAATTTCATGCAGAAGATAGGCTATGTCTGGTTCATCATTAAAATCTTCACATTCCAAATCCCGAAGGGATTCGATACTGAAATCTATTGGGCGTTTTGCAATATTGGATACAACACTCACCGCATCGCTGTCAAAATATTTAATATCTGACGTTTTAACTTCAAACCGGAATAGTTTACCGTCAACATCTTCATTTTCACATGCAAAATACAGAGCTACCAAAGGATTTGTAGTGATATCCAAGAGTCGCGTCGGCAAAGAATAATGCTGCATCTTGACCAATTTTTCAAAGGTGGATGTATATCCTTTGAAATCAGCCGGACATTGGGCAATAATATCTTTGAATATTTTATCCTCATTCTTTATTAAAAGCTCTTCTCGATAAATGGAGGGTATCAATCCGAAATTCTTATCTGACTGTCCTCGATAAAAGATATGGTAATCTATATTGTCCTCTAACTCGTTCTCAAGTTTTTCTAATAGTATTTTGATACTATCAATGTTGGATGAATCCCTCTCCGGAGTATAATTATATGCCTCGTATGAAATCTCCCATGGATGCATTCCAAAGGTCCTGACTATTTTTTCTGACAATTCACTATATGATGCAAAGCTATCATAAGTATAGCCCAGTTTCTTGCTTCTTAAATACGATGAAGTGTTGGAATCCAAAGGAACATATTTTTCTGGATTAGCGTAGAACAGAACAATGCTGAGCTTTCCCTTTCCGACACTTTTAATGTTCAATGCCGTTTGAAAAAGTCGTTCATCTACTTTCCCTTCTTTTACCTGTCCGAACAATTTCCATAATACATTTATATCATTGTTGCCCCTGATTGTCTTCCATGGGAATAGATGCACTTTCATGGGATGGGTTGTCGGGATGCCTGATACATCTGTTGGTTCTGGACAACTAAAATTTAGCTTATGCCTTAAATCCTGCAAAATTTCGACCCTCCTTTCATCGGAGTGAAACTTGTTGAGATACGACAAGAATGTGAACGGATCTATTTCTTGTAATGTAATCTCTTTTCCTTTTTCTGTGCCATCTCGAAAACCTGTAATACCGATTTCTTTTAACTTAGATATAAGCTCTAACTGGCTATTCTGTTTTCCGAGTAGCCAGTTGGATAGTTCTTTATAGAATGGTAGCCATGTAAACTTATTGTCCATATCTAATGACTTATTTTGCTATATGATTATATCACAAATTGTAGTTGATGATTTTTTAATCTCATATAACAACTATGCAAATTGATATTGAGAGGTTTTACATCAAGTACAATCTTTTAATCATATTCTAATAATTATTTATCAAGCATTTAAGAATAATCCATATACACAAATTAATGCAAAGTAGTATGAAATATTTGAATATCTTGAAGTACGACTGGAAAAAGTAGAAATTGCGTGATTGATTTATTATTGTTATTACTTATTGACTAAATAATATATAATTAGCAGATTGCACTATCCCAATTGTACTTATTTTTAAATCTTATATATTATCAAAACTGATATTATTATCTGTAATATAGTTCTTTATTGGTTCTACGATGTCTGCAATATAGTTTGTGCATCCAAAGTAATCTCTAAAAATCCAACCTCCTTCGTTTGCTTTTGCTAATGGAACTAAGGTTTCCTCAATAAATTCTTCTTGCCTACACAAAAGCGAACAAGCTACTCCTAAACTAAACTGTTTTCCAGTTCGTATATGTTGAATATGGCCTGGATTTGAATAAAAATCTATTATTTTCGTATATCGCTTAACAAAAGGTATAATATATGGAAAAAAATCTTTTTTTAAATCACTTAAAAAATTCTCAACGTCAAAAGTCTTATCACTTTTGTTGTTGAAAAAATAAGACAAACTCATTTGATGCTGCTTAAACCAATCAATATTATTATCAAAGCAAACTATGATGTTACCATCAGTATCTATTTTATTGAATGGTGTTGATATAAGATTGCATAAGAATGAATTCCTTATTTTTGCTGAGACACCCATACAAAAGGTGTTTTTGCCAGCATGTCCACCTTGAGTCGTCTGAAAATAGAACTCAATGCTACAATTATTTTCAACCATGAAAGTGAAATAATCTCTATTTTTTTTTGCTTCAACAATATTTACAGGAAGTATTTGTTGGATTCTTGCAAATATATATTTCAAAACTTCTGCTTTAGTTTCCATATGATAATTATTTTAAAGATTATACCAGACTGTATGGAATGTAATGGTATGAGTGGTTCCTGTTGAGAATGATATTTGATTATTACCTGTTGCTTGTATATAATTAGATTCCAGTTGATCAGTTTTCTTTTTATTTTGGGTTGCAATATTAGCCTTAGCTGTTTTACCTTTGGTCAAATCTAAAGTACCATTAGTGGTATTGGCTAACCTTGATTTGTCATATACATTTGCATTTATTTGATTTTGTGTGTATTTACTATTACCATTCTTAGCTTCAAACACATGAATATTTCCCTGATTATCAACAGCAACCAAATCAGCCCGAATATTACCAGTTCCAATTTTTCCGTGTATATCTAAGGTGACTTCTTCCCCAATGAGAGTTAGATTGTTCCTCTGTAAATCAGCTTTTGCTTGTGTTTTACCTTTATCCCCACTGTAACTTTGACTTGATAATCCTATAATATCTACCCAACTGTTAGTATCACTAACATACCCATACAGATTTAGTATTCCGCCAGCCAGTCCAATCGGATCTTGCGAGACATACATTCCCATCTTCGGTGAGTAATACCTGAACCTGTTGTACGCCAGCCCTATTTCCCGGTCATAATACTGCCCCTGGAACAGGAACGGTACCATTCCCTTGTTGCCGGTCTCCCCGATGACGTTCCCGTCCATGTCGAGCACCCGGCTCCACACCTCGTTGCCCTCGGCATCGTATGCCTCCGTCGGTGTTCCGAGCTGGTCTGTCAGTATCGAGTAGGACCTGCCTTCCTTTATCATTGCCACCGGCACGAAGGACTCCTCGTCGAAGAGCCATACCGTCATGTCGCGGCGTTCCGTGTCCGTGTTCCACCTGTCCTCCATGACGGAGTATTCCCTGCGCTGCTTCCACTGGTGCAGCGGCACGTTGCCGTTCCACACCCACCGCGTCACCGTCGTGCCGAAGCTCTTGGAGAGCCTGCGCCCGAGCGCGTCGTATGTGAACTCCACCTCCCTCTTGTCGGGCCGCACCACCTTTGCCAGAGAGCCGTCGGCGTTCCACCGGTATCTCCAGCGGTCCTTCTTGCCGTCAAGCCACCTTCCCGTGCCGAGGTAGCGTTCCGTCAGGTTGCCGTCCGCGTCGTACTCGCAGTGCCATTCGCCGTCCTGCTCCAGCCGTCCGCCACCAAGGTAACGGCGCAACTTCATGTCCGGGTCGGGATACAGGTTTCCCGTCTGGTCGCTCTTCCTCCACTGCTCCCTGCCGTCGGGATATTCCGCCCTTTCGAGCTGCCCCGTCGGGGTGTAGGAGTAGCGTGTCTCGCCACGCCTGCTGTCCTCCACGGACAACAGCCTGTCGGCGACGCCCCAGCGGTAGCGGCGCATATGCCGTGTGCGCGAGTCCTTGCGTGTGCGGGCATTCACCAGACGGCCTATGTCATCATAGGCGAACGAGCGGACAATGCCTCCCGGAAGGATGCGTTCCACCTCGAAGCCCAGCGTGTCGTGGCGGTGTGCCGATTCCCACGAGCCTGTACCGTCGGCGTCGCTGCCGCCGGTGGCAGTGAACCCCTCAAGCTCCCCGTAGCCGTTGCGGGTGTAGCGCAGCGAGGCCCCCGCCGTGCTGTCGAGCGTGAGTATCCTGCCGGTATGGTCGTAGGTGCGGAGTATGGTGTTGCCGTCGGCCGTCTCCCGGACCGGAAGTCCCAGGGAGTTGTACGCGAACTCCACCGTGCTTTCCCCCCTCGATGCCTGCACCAGCCTGCCGGACAGCCCGTAGGCGTAGGTCTGGTCGGGGTCGCCGGCCGTGGGGTATGAGACGCGCGTCACGCGCGAGCAGGCGTCATAGCCGTATTCCCTTTCCGTTCCCGACGGCAGCGTCTCCCTGACGACGCGTCCGCCCCTGTCACGCAGGTAATGACGGACGGCCCCGTCGAAGCCTTTCTCGGCGGTGACGTTGCCCACAGCGTCGAGGGCGAACTCGTAGCTCTGGAGCCTCTCGTTTGTCACACGGCGCAGGCGTTCCTCCCGGTCATAGCGGAAGTTCACCACGCCCCGGTGGTCGCGGCGCCTTGTCAGCTTCCACATGCCGGAGTAGCCGTACTCCACGTGCTGGACGTTGTCACGGTATTCCGTGAGGTTGTCTATCCCGTCGTAGGACAGGCGTATGTCGTTGCCGTCGAAGTCGAGCACGCGCACCATGCGGCCCACGGGGTCGTATTCCCTTTTCTGCACCGCACCCTTGGGGTTGGTGACGCTCACGCACCTGCCCAGCAGGTCGTAGCCGTACAGCGAGGTGTTCCCCCGGCTGTCGGAGGCTTCCGTGAGGTTATGGAAACGGTCATAGGCGAGCCTCGTTGCCACGCCGTAGGGGTCTTTCACCGATGCCACCGCACCGTTGCGGTAGGTCATCCTCGTGACGGCACCTTCGGGGTTGGTGCGGCTCACCAGATTGCCCGAGCGGTCATAGCCGAACTCCCACGTGCCGCCGTCCGGCGTGGTAACGGATACGGGACGGTTGCGCAGGTTCCCCTTGGCAGGATACACGGCGGACACGCTGCCGCCGCACGGGTCGGAGCTGTCGGTGCAGTTCCCCCAGCGGTCATATCTGTACAGGGTGCTGTTACCGAGCGGGTCCGTCTGTGCGAGTAGCCGGCGGCTGTCGTCGTAACGCCACAGGTGTTCCCCGCCGTTGGCATCGACCTTCTTCCACACAAGGCCGCCGCGGTGGTGGTACACCGTCAGCTCCCCGTGGCTGTCGAGCACCTCGGTCACTCCCTCCCGGAACGTGAGCCTGTGGTTGTATATGCCGCCGTCGCCCCACGTGTGCACGCAGCGCGAACCCACGCCCGTACCGTCGTACTCGAAGTACCACGCAAGGCCGTTGCGCCATGTCTCCTTCACGATGAGCCTTCCGGCATACTCGTATGTCATCACGTCGCCCGCCGCGTTGCGCTGGAGGGTCATGTTGCCGTCGGCGTCGTACTCGTAGGAGGCGAGGGTAATCTCTTTCTCCGGATCTTCCGGATGCGGGCCGCATATCTCAAGGATGCGTCCGCTTCTCGTGTCGTGCTCCACCCTCAGGCGGCGGCCCGCGCTGTCGGTGATGGAGCGCAGCAGGCCCTCTTTCGTGTAGTCGAAGCGGATGCCCAGACCGTTGCAGTCGGTCACGCTCTCAAGCAGGCGCACGGAATCGTACTCCTTGTGTGTGAAGCGGTAGTAGAGGTCCTCGGCCATGTCCCACACGCAGTAGCCGCCGTCCTGTTCCAGACGGGCCTCCTTGCGTTCGGAGAGGATGAACGAGGGTTCCTCCGCTGTAGGCAGCGGGAAGGCCACCGGGATGCCGTCACTCATGCGGAGCGTCAGCGTGCCCTCTTCCGTGTCCACGACGACGCCCATGTCGTAGGCGTGGTGCCACCCGTTGCCCAGAGGACCCCGGTAGTCGCTGCGGCTGTACCACGTGCGCTCCCATGACAGGGGCACCGGGCCGTCGAGCCAGAAGTCCTCCTCGTCGGTGAAGAACGTGCCGCTGGCCACGTCCACGGGGTGCCCCGTGACCGTACAGATGGCCTTGTGGAGCATGTTCTTCAGGGATTCGCTCTTTATCGTCCTGTTGACCTTGCTGTGCAGCCTGTCCGCCAGCTTCCTGGTCTTTTTCTTGTAGAAACGCCCGAACGCCCCCGTGCATTTGCGGGCGAGTGCCGCCATGGGGTTGAGGGGGACGGGAACCGGGCTGGTGAGTATCTGTCTGGAGGGAGGTATCGGGTTGATGACACCCGTGGGCAGGAACATGCCCGGAACCTTATGCACGCTCGGTATGCCCACGTCGTTGCAGTCAAGGTGCAGGTGCGCGCCGCCGCCCGAGAAGGGCATCCCGTCGGCAAGTACCGTCAGGCTGCCCATGAAGGCGTGGCCGTTGTTCTTGGGTATCGCCGCTGAAGGGGCCGCCCAGCCTGCGCCCATGGGGATATGCGGGATGCTCCGCGTGGGTGTGGATGCGACCGCGCGGGGGATGAAGCCGCCTATCTTGACGGTGGCGCCCAGCATCCCGACGGCCATCGTCAGCACGGTGTGGCCCACCTCGGCGAGCTTCGCGCTGTCGGCGTCGCCCGTCTGTTCCGCTGTCGGTGGCGGGGGGATGAACGAGGAGACCGCCGCCGCGATGAAGTCCTGCGGACGGAGGAGGGCCCCGACATAAGGGTGAGGCATCGGCACGACGGGGGACGGGGGTATCGTCACGAGGTGGATGTCCACGCCGATGACAGGGTCGAGCTGCTTGGAGATAGGCAGGCAGGCCATGCCCTTCATGCCCATGGCACCCAGTACGGGAAGCATGGCGGCTTCGCTCAGGCCGTCGGCAAGACCGCCGATGGCGGCTGCCGCCTTGACGCCCGTGTCGAGGGCATTGACGGACGGTGACACACCGGCCTCGGAGTTCGCCTTGACGCCTTCCGAGATACCCTTGACCTGCGCACCTACGCCGGTCTTTAGGTTTGCACTTACGCTGTCGAAATAACCTGTGTCCGCCATACATCGCTAATTTTAACAGCCGTTCGCAAATAATTTTCGCACGTCAGTATTTGCAATAGTATATGCAAGTTTAACAGGAGAAACATTATACTTATTCACTTTATTAGGATCTGCATGATTTTTTAATAAGTTTTCAATATAATAACTATCCCCCTTATATTCCATAGTAGCATTAAATAACGGTGTATTTCCATTAACATCTGGGTTTTCTACATCAACACACCGATTCATTAACGCATTAAACATCTCCTTTTCATTATACAAAATAGTTAGAGCCAATGGAGATCTTTTTTGTCCTTTATTTTGCTTTGCATCATAATCAAAGTTAAAACTATCCAATAAGCTCAAAAATAAATCTATTGGGAAGTTTATATTTTTCTTATTCATTATATAATAATGAAGAATATTGTTACCATTAGAATCCCTTGTAGATGCCTCGAATGACTTAATATTTTCACATATGCTTACATTATCAGCATCAATGAGTTTTTTTTCAAATTCAATAATTGTCATTTAATTAAATTTATGAGTTTTCTAATCCTTTTGTTCTTGCTCCATTACTACTGTTGCTGGAAGCACTCTCAAAACCGAGATTGTCAACATTATTATAATCAGCAATAACTTCTGCCCTTGTTTTATTATGATTAGCTGGATTATCTTGATATTCTCTCCAACTTTCCTTTTGATGCCCTATAACAGGTTCATCATAAATTGGTAAACCTGTTTTCTTATCTATATAATTACCATCTTCATCTACATTTGAAGTTCTTTTTAGGTAATCATAAGTTTTTTTCCACCATTTTGGACGACGTTGTAATGCTTTTGGTAAATTTTGTACTCGTTTAGAATAATGGCTTAATCCCAGCACATCCACCCAATAGTTGGTATCATAGACATACCCATACAGATTGAGTATTCTACCAGCCAGCCCAATCGGATCTTGCGAGACATACATGCCCATCTGTGGCGAGTAGTACCTGAACCTGTTGTATGCCAACCCTGTCTCCCGGTCATAATACTGCCCCTGGAACAGGAACGGTACCATTCCCTTGTTGCCGGTCTCCCCGATGACGTTCCCGTCCATGTCGAGCACCCGGCTCCACACCTCGTTGCCCTCGGCATCGTATGCCTCCGTCGGTGTTCCGAGCTGGTCTGTCAGTATCGAGTAGGACCTGCCTTCCTTTATCATTGCCACCGGCACGAAGGACTCCTCGTCGAAGAGCCATACCGTCATGTCGCGGCGTTCCGTGTCCGTGTTCCACCTGTCCTCCATGACGGAGTATTCCCTGCGCTGCTTCCACTGGTGCAGCGGCACGTTGCCGTTCCACACCCACCGCGTCACCGTCGTGCCGAAGCTCTTGGAGAGCCTGCGCCCGAGCGCGTCGTATGTGAACTCCACCTCCCTCTTGTCGGGCCGCACCACCTTTGCCAGAGAGCCGTCGGCGTTCCACCGGTATCTCCAGCGGTCCTTCTTGCCGTCAAGCCACCTTCCCGTGCCGAGGTAGCGTTCCGTCAGGTTGCCGTCCGCGTCGTACTCGCAGTGCCATTCGCCGTCCTGCTCCAGCCGTCCGCCACCAAGGTAACGGCGCAACTTCATGTCCGGGTCGGGATACAGGTTTCCCGTCTGGTCGCTCTTCCTCCACTGCTCCCTGCCGTCGGGATATTCCGCCCTTTCGAGCTGCCCCGTCGGGGTGTAGGAGTAGCGTGTCTCGCCACGCCTGCTGTCCTCCACGGACAACAGCCTGTCGGCGACGCCCCAGCGGTAGCGGCGCATATGCCGTGTGCGCGAGTCCTTGCGTGTGCGGGCATTCACCAGACGGCCTATGTCATCATAGGCGAACGAGCGGACAATGCCTCCCGGAAGGATGCGTTCCACCTCGAAGCCCAGCGTGTCGTGGCGGTGTGCCGATTCCCACGAGCCTGTACCGTCGGCGTCGCTGCCGCCGGTGGCAGTGAACCCCTCAAGCTCCCCGTAGCCGTTGCGGGTGTAGCGCAGCGAGGCCCCCGCCGTGCTGTCGAGCGTGAGTATCCTGCCGGTATGGTCGTAGGTGCGGAGTATGGTGTTGCCGTCGGCCGTCTCCCGGACCGGAAGTCCCAGGGAGTTGTACGCGAACTCCACCGTGCTTTCCCCCCTCGATGCCTGCACCAGCCTGCCGGACAGCCCGTAGGCGTAGGTCTGGTCGGGGTCGCCGGCCGTGGGGTATGAGACGCGCGTCACGCGCGAGCAGGCGTCATAGCCGTATTCCCTTTCCGTTCCCGACGGCAGCGTCTCCCTGACGACGCGTCCGCCCCTGTCACGCAGGTAATGACGGACGGCCCCGTCGAAGCCTTTCTCGGCGGTGACGTTGCCCACAGCGTCGAGGGCGAACTCGTAGCTCTGGAGCCTCTCGTTTGTCACACGGCGCAGGCGTTCCTCCCGGTCATAGCGGAAGTTCACCACGCCCCGGTGGTCGCGGCGCCTTGTCAGCTTCCACATGCCGGAGTAGCCGTACTCCACGTGCTGGACGTTGTCACGGTATTCCGTGAGGTTGTCTATCCCGTCGTAGGACAGGCGTATGTCGTTGCCGTCGAAGTCGAGCACGCGCACCATGCGGCCCACGGGGTCGTATTCCCTTTTCTGCACCGCACCCTTGGGGTTGGTGACGCTCACGCACCTGCCCAGCAGGTCGTAGCCGTACAGCGAGGTGTTCCCCCGGCTGTCGGAGGCTTCCGTGAGGTTATGGAAACGGTCATAGGCGAGCCTCGTTGCCACGCCGTAGGGGTCTTTCACCGATGCCACCGCACCGTTGCGGTAGGTCATCCTCGTGACGGCACCTTCGGGGTTGGTGCGGCTCACCAGATTGCCCGAGCGGTCATAGCCGAACTCCCACGTGCCGCCGTCCGGCGTGGTAACGGATACGGGACGGTTGCGCAGGTTCCCCTTGGCAGGATACACGGCGGACACGCTGCCGCCGCACGGGTCGGAGCTGTCGGTGCAGTTCCCCCAGCGGTCATATCTGTACAGGGTGCTGTTACCGAGCGGGTCCGTCTGTGCGAGTAGCCGGCGGCTGTCGTCGTAACGCCACAGGTGTTCCCCGCCGTTGGCATCGACCTTCTTCCACACAAGGCCGCCGCGGTGGTGGTACACCGTCAGCTCCCCGTGGCTGTCGAGCACCTCGGTCACTCCCTCCCGGAACGTGAGCCTGTGGTTGTATATGCCGCCGTCGCCCCACGTGTGCACGCAGCGCGAACCCACGCCCGTACCGTCGTACTCGAAGTACCACGCAAGGCCGTTGCGCCATGTCTCCTTCACGATGAGCCTTCCGGCATACTCGTATGTCATCACGTCGCCCGCCGCGTTGCGCTGGAGGGTCATGTTGCCGTCGGCGTCGTACTCGTAGGAGGCGAGGGTAATCTCTTTCTCCGGATCTTCCGGATGCGGGCCGCATATCTCAAGGATGCGTCCGCTTCTCGTGTCGTGCTCCACCCTCAGGCGGCGGCCCGCGCTGTCGGTGATGGAGCGCAGCAGGCCCTCTTTCGTGTAGTCGAAGCGGATGCCCAGACCGTTGCAGTCGGTCACGCTCTCAAGCAGGCGCACGGAATCGTACTCCTTGTGTGTGAAGCGGTAGTAGAGGTCCTCGGCCATGTCCCACACGCAGTAGCCGCCGTCCTGTTCCAGACGGGCCTCCTTGCGTTCGGAGAGGATGAACGAGGGTTCCTCCGCTGTAGGCAGCGGGAAGGCCACCGGGATGCCGTCACTCATGCGGAGCGTCAGCGTGCCCTCTTCCGTGTCCACGACGACGCCCATGTCGTAGGCGTGGTGCCACCCGTTGCCCAGAGGACCCCGGTAGTCGCTGCGGCTGTACCACGTGCGCTCCCATGACAGGGGCACCGGGCCGTCGAGCCAGAAGTCCTCCTCGTCGGTGAAGAACGTGCCGCTGGCCACGTCCACGGGGTGCCCCGTGACCGTACAGATGGCCTTGTGGAGCATGTTCTTCAGGGATTCGCTCTTTATCGTCCTGTTGACCTTGCTGTGCAGCCTGTCCGCCAGCTTCCTGGTCTTTTTCTTGTAGAAACGCCCGAACGCCCCCGTGCATTTGCGGGCGAGTGCCGCCATGGGGTTGAGGGGGACGGGAACCGGGCTGGTGAGTATCTGTCTGGAGGGAGGTATCGGGTTGATGACACCCGTGGGCAGGAACATGCCCGGAACCTTATGCACGCTCGGTATGCCCACGTCGTTGCAGTCAAGGTGCAGGTGCGCGCCGCCGCCCGAGAAGGGCATCCCGTCGGCAAGTACCGTCAGGCTGCCCATGAAGGCGTGGCCGTTGTTCTTGGGTATCGCCGCTGAAGGGGCCGCCCAGCCTGCGCCCATGGGGATATGCGGGATGCTCCGCGTGGGTGTGGATGCGACCGCGCGGGGGATGAAGCCGCCTATCTTGACGGTGGCGCCCAGCATCCCGACGGCCATCGTCAGCACGGTGTGGCCCACCTCGGCGAGCTTCGCGCTGTCGGCGTCGCCCGTCTGTTCCGCTGTCGGTGGCGGGGGGATGAACGAGGAGACCGCCGCCGCGATGAAGTCCTGCGGACGGAGGAGGGCCCCGACATAAGGGTGAGGCATCGGCACGACGGGGGACGGGGGTATCGTCACGAGGTGGATGTCCACGCCGATGACAGGGTCGAGCTGCTTGGAGATAGGCAGGCAGGCCATGCCCTTCATGCCCATGGCACCCAGTACGGGAAGCATGGCGGCTTCGCTCAGGCCGTCGGCAAGACCGCCGATGGCGGCTGCCGCCTTGACGCCCGTGTCGAGGGCATTGACGGACGGTGACACACCGGCCTCGGAGTTCGCCTTGACGCCTTCCGAGATACCCTTGACCTGCGCACCTACGCCGGTCTTTAGGTTTGCACTTACGCTGTCGAAATAACCTGTGTCCGCCATAACTGTCAGTTTTTATCGTTATTTAACTCGAAAATACAAATAGGCAGATGCAACAATAGCAATCACAATAATTACACCGAACCAAAATCGGAATCCGGTTGGACCCAATAAGTCAAGAAAGAAATTTCCTCCCCAGCTTCCGGGTCTGGCGTATGTCCATTTCCAGTCGAATATCAGTCCGACAAGCCAAACCAATAGCAGAAAGATTACTACTAAGTACCCCACTTTAGGGTTCGCATAGGCATATTCGGTTGCATTAGTGAACAGCCTTTCAAGATTTCGCAATATGTTGTTCAGCCATTCCATTGTATTTTCCTAAATTTCTTTTATACTCATACAAATAATTCTCCCAGTTATCTCCTAACACTTTGGTCAGAACTTCATTTATTTCATCGTCACTGACCAGCTTGGAGCGTGCCGAACTGTTTAACAGGCTTAATAACAGGAGAGGATAAGAGGAGTTCTTTATCAGGTCTATGGAAAGTTTGTCTGAAAGTCTGAAACCTTCCACATAACATTCCGCAGCTAACGATTTCTCATAATTATTTTCCCGGCACCAACCACACAGCCTCAATGCTTCACTTTGCATTAGGTAATCGTTGCATCTGGAGTATGCTTCAGCACCGCGATAGTACGTCTCTGCCGCTTCTTTCCAAAGCGACTCTCGTACATAGATGGAGGCTTTCCCCAATAAGGTGTTTCCGAGCAATCGGCAAGCTAAAGAGGGATCTAATTTTTCTTCCCCGATTTCAGCGGCTTCTACGGCTTTGTCGGCAAAGTACATGGCCGTCTTGTAGTCCTTACGGGAAATCTGGTCTGTATATAGAATTGTATATACGGTTACAAATTGACTGATCCAGTTAATGTCTTTCTTCACATTTTCGAGAGCGATATCGAGGCATTTCTTCGCAAATTCCTCTGTTTGCGCTGCATTCCCTTTTTTCACACTGTTCATCAGTTTGATTAATGCCAGCCTGAAATTCGAGGCTGCCGGGTCGCTCTTATCTTCATTCGCCGCTTGTTCCGCGAGTTGCTCCATTGCACCGTCTAAATCTATTGGTGGATAAATAGACACCGCGTCATTGGAGTGTTTGGCCATTAGTTTGCCAAACTGTTCATAGTTTTTTATGTCGGATATCCCCCATACCATTTGCTTGTGGAATGGCAGAGCAAGAGCCTTTTCAAACCATTCACGACATCCGTCATAGTCGTATGTGTTCTTTAGGTTAAAGACAAAACTGCATTTCATATCAGTCCCTTTTACAAGGGATTCTGTCAGCTTGTTGAAGTTGGCAACTGCGACGGAGGCATCGTTTTCCGCTTCTTCCGACTTATAATCAGCTATCCAATCAACACGCTCAAAGACAATATCTTCGGGTTTCTTTGAGTTATTCCAGTATTCTACTTGTTGTGCAATATACCCTACAACATCTTTTGAGAATTCGGTTCTGGAACTGAACGGAAGTTCTATGAGGAACACCATATCTTCCTCTTCGCTATCAAGGGCAAGCATATAGTCATAGAAAGCATCAAGCATACTTTCGTCTCCCGGATTGATGACGATACGGATCAACTTGACCGGTTTCCTGACTGCATCTTCCCATTGGTAGAGCATCTTGTCTGCTATTTGTTGTATGGCGTTGCTCATATGCTGTTAATTCAATTTGACAATAGTTCCGGCTACGGCTGTGGTTCCGGAAGAATCTATCGTAGCCTTTGTTGTACCGCTGACCGTGGCACTGCTGCTGCCGGTTGCTGTAAAATCAGTACTGGAGATATTATAATTGCTGCTTGCTGTACAATCAATATTTTCTGCTGATTGCGCAATATTGGCACCCGCGGACTCTGTTATGTCCTTTTCCGCATTAGATGATATATTGCCTTCGCTATCAATCATTATTTTGTTTTCTCCAACACACAAGGTGATGCTTTTAGAGGCAGATATTGTGATATTTCCTTCTCCGTCTGCCGTATAGCTGTTGCCTTCCTTGTCTTTCATCATAACGCTTCCTTTTTCATCATCAAGCGTTATGGTACAACCGCTGCGGGTAGTCAGGCTTTTTGTTTTGTTTGAACTGCCGCCACCGGTGCCTGACTTTCCATGGAATAAGCTGCCAAGTACAAACGGACGGTTCGGGTCATCATATCTGAATGCCACCATGACTTGGTCTCCCTTTTCGGGTATGAATACAAATCCTCTGTTTGTGGCCACTTTGTCGCTTGTACCTGCGTCAGGAGTGAGTACCCGTATCCACGAGGTTTGCATCGGACCGGTCTGCCAGTTCATCTTGACTTGGACGCGGCCTAACTTTTTCGGGTCCTCGTTGCTGACAACCACGGCCTGCTGTGTATGAGCGACAGGCAGAGGTACATCCGGGCATGGAAGGGTGGGAATAGAGGACGGAAGTGCGGTGAAATAGTTCTGGTAACTGTCACCCATACCGGCTACGTGGGTTATTTCCGTAATGATATAGGTGCCGATGCTATTTTTTACGTGGATACCTATTCCTGTATGGATAGCGGTATGAACATCTATGATACTGCCCACCGTAAGGATGCGGCAATCGCTTTCCCCGGTGATGAAACTGGATGCGGCGCTGTCGCTTTGCTGCCTGCGTTGGAAATAGGCGTCAAGTTCACCCTTATTGGTTATGCGCGGTTCCGCCCGTTGGACAGCGGGAGCGGTAAACAAAGCCAATGACGAGTCAAAGGCCGCTTGTCCCAATGTGTTTTGTCCGGCTGCGGTATCGGGGGATTGGCCGTTATAGGTCTGGTCGTTCACCGAATGGTAAGAACTTCCCTTTATTGGTCGGGCAAGTGCCTGCGAGCAGACATCGAGCACGGATAGTTCCTCGCCGTATGTCAGCTTGGTCGTCGAGCCGGCCTGTGGCTTCCCGAATACAAGGTTCTGTCCGTCGTAGTAGAGCCATTCCTGATATTGGCGGGCAAGCCGTTGTATGAATCTGAAGTTGGTTTCCTCGTACTGGCATTCGTATTCCAGCTTCGATTTCGTTTCCGGATTGACAAGAGCTTGCACTCCTGCCTTGTCTGTAAGTTCCTTAACGATGTCAGACAAGGATTTGTTGCACCATGAGGCACAAGTGTGGTCTGACTCCAGTAGGAATGTTGACGAATATCCCGTCACTTTTATATTTCCGTGTGTTCCACCGGAACGATGAAGTCCCACCATGGTGGCCACGCCGACAAAAATAGTGCCGCCGAAGTCCATGATTACTTTTTTCCCAACCCAGTCTTTTGACGCCTCCGGGATTTCCACACCATAGGCTTCTATGGCTTGGATATCCAGCGTTATCTCAAAGTAGTGATGCTCATTGATGCTCTGTTTGAGCATCAACTGCACAAACGACGGCATGGGTATGCCGGCTATTTCCAATGTGACTTTTTTTTGTTCCAGCATGGCGGCATTATATTTGACGGTTTATATCCAAATTGCCAAAGCCGCCCGGCGGAAGTCCGTCGGACGGCCTGACAAATGTTTTGATTTAGGATTTACCTATGTACGCCGATTTATTTCTTCGGCCAACGGTTGTCAAGAGCTGCGCTGCCGACGATGATTTCTTCAGCGGAGAACGTAATGGTGATTGTCATAGGCACATCGTTGTTCGCGTCCAGAGTTTCCGAGTAGTGAACGATGTATGCGTTCTTGAACTGGATCTCCTTCATCTTGGCATCTTCCTCCGTTTTTTTGTAGATAATCTTTCCTTCTACAGGTTTGAAAGGACTGTTCAACATCGCTTCGATGACAGAAGTGTCTTCTGTTGATTCGATGGTTACTTTTACTCTACCACCCAATACGCTTGAAGAGGGCATACCTTTAGGGTCTGTGTTACGACTAAACTCATAGTTTGAATAAAGGACGTCAAATTCCTTGTTGTTAAGTTCCAATGATGCTCTAAATGCCATAATACTTGGATTTAATGGGTTAAACTTAATTATTTTACTTCGGTTTCTCCGTCCTTGCGCCCTAACCGGTATAGATGCAAAAAAGAGAAAACCTCAAAAACGATTTTTTGAAATTTCCTCTCAGCCTCCGGATGACTCAGTTTTATTGTGGGAAAAAGAGAAGAAAATAAAACATCATCTTTGATGTGAGCAAATATAAGTGCTTATATTCATTTTTCCAAATTTTTTAGCGCGTTTTTTTTGCTGTTATTTTCATTTTAACACGTTTTAAACTAATGTTCGTGTATAAAGCCACTGTCCTATATGATTAGAAACACGCCCCGTTGATGATGTGTCGCTATTAAATTGATTCCCGGTATTGTACAATAACACTTGTAGAAGAAGTTTCATCAGGAATGGACGAAACCGTCGGAAAGAAAACTGCTGCCGGAATGCAGAAAAACGGTATCCACCGCATGAAAGTGGCAGATACCGTTAGCAGATTGACTATGCAGTCTGAATGTTTGCGTATGTCCTAATTCTTACGCCCGTATCGGCAGATGAGCAATGAACTTAATACCAGAAGTGCAAGAGCAATCATCCATGTGTAGATCTTCCGTTCCTTTTCCAATTGTTCGATGTCCGCCGCTTGTTGTTTGGAGCAAGTTGTCAGTATATTAATCTGGGATTGTTGTGCCTTGCAGATATCCATAAGTTCAGAATTAATTCGTTGCTGTGTCTCCAGCGAAGTTTGGATGTTCTTGAAGTTGCGGTTGGTCGTATATGCGTCACGGATATATCCGGGCGTGCTTACCTGTAACGAGGGAACCTGTATGCTATCCGGAAGGTATGTCAGTTCTGCATTATTGCGCCGTTCCGTTGCGAAGCTGTTGAACAGGAGTATGCCAACAAGTGTGCCGCTGATCAGAAAGGCTATTAATGCTATGATGGCAAACATTGTGTTTGATGATTTCGCGACAGGTTGTTGGTACTCTCGTTCAAGCCATGGATGATGGTTCATCGTGTGAGGCGGAATGGATGTTCCATACTCTACAGTCCGGACTTCGGCATTTTCTTCGGTCTCTTTTTTCTCAAGAGCCTTACGTCTTGATATATCCATAAATTCGCGCTTGGCAATCTGGTATTTATCCGCTTGATAAATTACAAGGTCGTTTTTTACCAGCCAGTCAAGAACGTCCTTGACACTCCGTTCTGATACCTTGAGGTTGCTGATGCTCCAAAATATTTCTGCACAAGATACCCATATTGGCTTCTGGAGGCACTTCTGATATAGGATTTCAAGAATCTCTGCCTGTAGTTGTTCTCTTGTTGGTTCCATTTTATTTACAGTATTAATTGTTTCGGAATAAAATAATATTTCTTGCCGGCGATGAATACAGGTCTGAAAAGGTTGCGTTGATACATGTCTTCCAGTCTCTTCATCTTTGAAATCAGGGTTGTATAGCCACTATTAAAGTCCGTCAGCTCAACCTTTCTTTTCTTTAGTTTCTTCACCTTTGTTGAATTTAAAAGGCTGTCATTGGCCATGACTCCCGTCTTACAATAGAAGATTTGAGCCAAATATGGATTTCTGGGCAATACTTTTCGATAGAAACTTCTGTTTATGCTTTTCTTTTGCCGGTTAAATTGCTTGCGAAGCACTCTTAGCTCCTTTTTCCCTATGTTATCTGAGAACTCCGGGAGCAGTCTCCTGTAGCTTTGCAGCAGTTCCATCACTTCCTTGTCATCGAGTAGATATCCATATTCGTACCCGTCCATTATACTGTCCGCTACGGAGGCCTTTATATAGTAGGTGTCATTCACGCTGTTTCTATCTATATCGTCAAGGCTCATACTGTCAGGATTTTCCGTATGATGGAATATATGCGTCAGTTCGGATGTGGGACGGCTTCTTAGGACACCTATATTTCGCTCATAATCTTTAAGTGAGTGCAACAGTAGGCTGTCCGTCTCGAAAGATTGCCATAATACGGAATCCAAAGCTGTTTCCAAAGCGTTGCTTTCCAGCCTGTTTCTACCTTTAGGGAATAAGATTCCTCCTACCGTAAGGCTGTTGTATGGAGCATCATACAGGTATAAGTTGGCATCCGTAGCTTCTATGTTCTTGAACAGCTCCGTCTTTACCAGTCTGCTGTCTGCGATATAATTGGATATATGGTCTATGTATTTCGTAGAATGGCTGTCCAGAATGGATTTGGCCTGCAATAGGAAGTCCTGATAAGAAGTGCCTGATGCTCTGTCTATCTGGGCAAACAGAAGCCTTGCCGGTTGGGTTGCCAGCCACGAGAGTTGTTGCTCGTGCAAGGATAAAGTTTGTTTTGACCCTAAAATGACAAATACATTGTTGCTGAAACGGCTTTCGTCATCATAACGGGAGATTTGTTTGATAGCCCCGCCAAAACCGTAAAACGATGATTGTTCCTCTTGCTCGTTTTTCCGTTTGGAAGAAATGGATTGTTTGATATAGTCGAGCCAGGCTGAAAAGTCCTTGGTTGGGGCCAAATGTCTGTTTTCTCCGTTGGAGGATATGCAAGTTGCTGAGAAAGTGTAGTCATATCCGGGCTTCATTTTCAGCTTTAGGTTCTGTAGTACATTGATATATGGGGATAGATAAGGCAGGTCGGCATCATTGAACAGTACATGTATGTTCACGTTTTTGTTTTCCGCTTCCATCTTTCGGACATCGGAAACCATGATGTCTCCGCCTTTGATATTGATGATCTTATTCCAGTTCTTGTCCCAGACGGACAGAGGATAGTTCAGCCGGATATTCCCATTCGTCATAGGCCCTGCCGGGTTTCCATCCAGGTTGAACAACATCGTACCCTGAATATTCGCATTATGTAATGCCAACGTATCGGGATACATTAGGTTGACAGCACACAACAAAGAATCACGGTATCGTGAATAATCAATATGATACACCTCATTTTGGCCGACTTCTGCAAGAAGGTCAGCGGGAACCCACCCTAAAAAGCGTTTGGTACTGTCTGATAATGCGGGAACATTGGAAATCAATGCGGATTTGCCGCTCTTGTCTAACTTGTATAGGTAAACAACCTCTCCGCTGACAACTACCGCATCCGTTGTTGTTTTCAAAAACGGCTCTCCGTATATTTTCAGGGTATCTCCATTGAAGAATTGATGGATATCGAACAGCTTGTTAATGCTGTTTATGCCTATACGGTATCTTATCGGCTGGTTGTTGCGGGGATTGATACGGGCATGGTCGTACATCAGTACATTTTCCGATGGTATCCATCCGGCATAATTGACTTTACGGGGTTCCTTAAAGTGTCTCTTGCTGTTATACAGGAAACCTATTATCGACTTGGGCTTGCCTGTAATGTCTGGGTCAGCCTGAACGAGCTTGTAGGTTCCGTTCTTTTCACCTACTATGTAATAGGGTGTGCCAATCCCGTGTGAAGACCGCTTACGCTGGAAATACGGGTCTTCATAACTTTGATTTCCAGTCCTGTCCGAATAGACAATTCTGTTTGTCTTGCTTTTCTTTGTTTTGACAGGAGCTTCTGTTAATTCCGGATAATTGAATATATCCCTATCCATTATTTGTATTCTGTCGCGGATGGACACTTGGGCAGATACATTGCACGCAAGAGTAATCATCACGGTCACAGAAAACAGATTTCGTATGAGATTCAGTTGTTTCATTTTTCAATATAACTTTGTGTCACATGGATGGACTTGACGCAATTCAAATCGTCAATTTTCACATCATCAATACTCACACGCTTTTTCCTGTTGCTTTCAAGAAAATGCAGTCCTTGGCAATAGCCGTTGAAGTCATTGTATTTTTCATCATTGATGACGACCACTACCTGGTCTGCATCAATGCAAAAATATTTGTTACGGATATAATTCGTATGTTCGTAATAGACCGACCTTTGTGAGACTTTGGCGTCAGCTATGGCTTGCAGGTGTTTTTTAATATCATTCTGTACCAGTACCAACGAATCTACCGTGACCAGTTCCTCTGCTTTTTCAAAGCGTGGGAGAATGGTTATACGGTGCTTCACCGGATATTTCGTCGTATTGGTTTGTAATGAGATGGTGTATTCTCCCGGAATATCATACGAATACACGACTTGCTGCTCGTATGCGTCCACAGTACCGCTTTCTCCAAATTCCCATAGCCATGTGTCCATACCATAGCCTTCTGCCGAAAAGACCAGTTCTTCGCCTTGATAACCCTCTGACACTCCATTTATACGGGGTATGGAATCAATGGCCTCATGCTCCAGCCCTGAGATAACTTTGATATACTTATTTACGGAGTGTTTTCCGTCTATTTTCAAAGTAATAAGATATTTGCCGGCCTTACGGTAAGTGTATGACACATCCGTATTTCTCATCAGTGTATCACCGTTTCCCATTTCCCAAATGAGCCGCTTGCCTTTAATCGCTGCCGTATCGTTGACTAATAGCTCCAACCGCTCATTGACCTCATAATGAAAATTATCATTGGTGTCATACACATAAAAGTCAATATTGGCAAGGTGCGACTTCGAAGGCAGGAACAAAAACAAAAGGATGCCTGCTATGGCAACCAGTCCCAATATGATGATTGTTATAGTTTTCTTATTATCCATCGCGAATGTTTTATAAATTGGCTTTACATTCTTCCAAATCCCGTTCAATCAGTGCATTGTTATGTACCAGACTGTTCAATTCCTCTTTTATGTCGAATTGGCATTTAAGCATTCTGGAGGACAACACGCCGAAAAGGAATTTCGTATTCATATTGTTTTCCTTGTATATATGCTGCAATTGGTAAATCCCATACTTC
>OHYW01000049.1_pt1 | contig 38045 bp, 35 predicted proteins | sample 1580441 | NCBI WGS metagenome assembly OHYW01 (sample SAMEA3882508, study PRJEB24775) | human gut metagenome | biome: human-associated habitat; feature: intestine environment; material: feces | place: Netherlands | collected 2009/2010
GCTGTAAATTCGAAATCATGCTCTGTCTGGTGGGCGGTCAGGGAGCCGGAAAATCAACCTTTTTCCGGTTGCTGGCCGTGAAAGACGAGTGGTTTTCCGATGACCTTCGCAAGCTGGACGATGACAATGTGTACCGCAAGCTGCAAGGCCACTGGATTATCGAGATGTCGGAGATGATTGCCACCGCCAATGCCAAGAGCATCGAGGAGATCAAGAGCTTTCTCAGCAAACAGAAGGAAACCTATAAAATCCCCTACGAGACCCATCCTGCCGACCGTCTGCGTCAGTGCGTCTTTGCTGGCACGACCAATCGGCAGGATTTTTTGCCCCGTGACCGCACGGGCAACCGCCGCTTCATCCCCGTCCCGGTGGATGCGGAACTGGCCGAAGTCCACATTCTGGACAACGAGGAAGATTCCCGTGCCTATATCGACCAGCTTTGGGCAGAAGCCATGACCATCTACAACAGCGGTAATTACAAGCTGGCGTTCAGCCCTGCCATGCAGGAAACGCTGCACGCCCACCAGCAGGACTTCATGCAGGAGGATGCGCAGGCTGGCATGATCTATGCCTTTTTGGAGGACTACACGGGTGACCGGGTGTGTTCCAAACAACTCTATGCGGAAGCGCTGGGCAACACCAATATCCCGGCAGAGTGGGAGACCCGCGCTATCTGCGAGATCATGAACACCGGCATTTCGCGCGGCGATATCCAAGGCTGGCAGGCTCATAAGACCGCCAAGCGCTACCCGAAGTACGGGGTTCAGAAAGGCTGGGAGCGCGTAACCAGCCCCGAAACCAGGGCTGAAAATTTCTCCGAAATAACGGATGCGGCAGCCAAGCAACTGGGCTTTCCCTTCTGATGGACAGCGGTTACACGTCTGGTTACAGATTTGGTTACGCCGCAGTTACACCGAAAAATCCGCATGACTGCTGCGTTTTCCGTTTTCTGTAACCATGTAACCTTAAAAGAATAAGAAAAAGTATAAAGCCCACCGAATGCCCTGCGTACAGAAAAAGAGAGTTTTCCTGCCCGGTTACAGGCGTTCGGTTACAAGGAATTGGAGGTCTGCCTATGAAAGATGTCCCGATTTGGGAAAAGAGCAATCTGACGCTGGAAGAAGCTGCGGCTTACTCTGGCATTGGCATCAACAAGCTGCGTTCATTATCGGATAAGGAGCATTGTCAGTTCGTGCTGTGGGTGGGTTCCAAGCGGCTCATCAAGCGGCGCAAGCTGGATGAATACACGGAGCGAATGTACTCGCTTTGAAAATGTCCCGGGTATTTTTCAAAACGTCTTGCAGAGAATGGCGTATCTGTGGTACTATGAACACAGAACAACGCTCTTTTCTGTACCGCAATGTAGAAAGGAGCAACGCTCATGGCAACAAATCAGAATACGAAACGCAAGGACAAGGCGCGTGTGGTTCTCCGCAAAGGCGAATCCCAGCGCAAAGATGGCAAGTACGATTTCCGTTGGACTTCCCCGGATGGCAAGCGACATTCTATTTATGCCGCGACCTTGGAGGAGCTTCGGGAAAAGGAAAACGATATTCAGCGAGATTCGCTGGAAGGCATCAAGGCAGAAGCACGGTACGTCACCCTGAACGATGTGTTCACCCTGTGGGCAAAGGTGAAGCGTGGTCTGAAGGACAACACCTTTCAGAATTATCTGTACCTTTATCGGCAGTTCGTGGAGCCGGATTTCGGCAAATCGAAAGTGTCTGCGCTCAAAAAGTCGGATGTGAAGCAGTTCTACAACACGCTGGCAGACGAGCGGGGCTTGCAGGTCTCTACGATTGACAGTGTACACACGGTTCTGCATCAGGTGCTGGACATGGCGGTGGATGACTGTTATCTGCGGAGCAACCCTTCGGACAATGTTCTGCGGGAGCTGAAAAAGGCACACCAGTTTGAAACCAACCGCCGTAAGGCGCTGACCGTAGCAGAGCAGAATCTGTTGCTGTCCTACCTCTCCAAAACGCCGAAGTACGAGCACTGGTACCCGATTTTCGCGGTCATGCTGGGAACTGGTTTGCGTGTAGGAGAAGCCACTGGTCTGCGCTGGTGTGATGTGGATTTAGAGGAAGGCACGATCTCCGTCAACCACACGCTGGTCAACTACGACCACCGTGAGAACAACGGCGGCAAGAAGGGCTGCTACTTCAACTGCCACTCGCCCAAAACAAAGGCTGGTGTCCGCACTGTTCCGATGATGGACTTCGTGAAAGAAGCCTTTGAAAAGGAACGTGCCTATCAGGAAGAAGCAGAGATCCATTGCACGGTAACGGTGGATGGCTATACGGACTTCATCTTCGTCAATCGCTTTGGAGAGTGCCAGCATCAGGGAACGCTGAACAAGGCCATCCGGCGCATCATCCGGGACTGCAACGATGAAGTGCTGGCGAAGAATCCGAACAGCACCGTACTCCTGCCGCGTTTCAGCTGCCACACCCTGCGGCATACCTTCACGACCCGGATGTGCGAAGCGGGCGTGAACATCAAGGTGATTCAGGATGCGCTGGGACATTCGGATATTTCCACGACCTTGAACATCTATGCGGATGTGACCAAGGAACTGCGTAAGTCTGAATTTGAAAATCTTGACCGTCAGTTCGCACAGTGGAAAGACCCTGAAGAATAAAATAAAGCATACGCCAAATACGCCATACGCCATTTACGCCAATTCATACGCCAAACGATACCGTTCGGATAAAGGCTTGTGTAGAGATGTAAATGGAAAGGCAAAATTCAACCCTTGCGGTGTAGAGTAGTATCAAGAAATAAAGGCTTATAACTGCTCGTCGATGACATCCCCACGATGAAGCCGATTGAGCAGTAAAATGCAAAATTGAAACGCAGATGCGATGAAATTTCAAGTGAATTTCAAACAACATCTGTGGTACTACACCACAACTACACCAATTTTGGGACGTTTTCCCGAAAAGGAGCCTTACAAAGCGGTGTGGTGTAACAAGTGAATAGGCGGATTGGTGTAGTAGGTACACCGAACTCCCAAAACGAAGATACGGCAGCTATGTTGCGAAAAACAACGTAGCTGCCGCTTTTTGTTTCATATAAGGATTTTATGCTACCAATCGGCGTTCCCTGCGGTTAAATCAGCTCGTCGCTGGTGATTATAAAATGCACCTTGATTCAGCATACGCCAAAATTTACGCCAATGATTCATAGCACACGTTCCACCCAACGCAGTGCAGCGTTAAGACGTTCACTTTGCCGGTCATGATGCCCGTAGTCATCCAGCACAGTTTTGGCTCCACATGTCGCTTGCAGGGCAGTGTGGACTCGTTGGGCATAGCTATAGGCATCACACAGGCGGTTGCTGTGGCCTTCGCCCTCCCGGATACCATTTTGCAGATAAACCTGTGCGGAGTAGTTTTTGGGGACATGTTCCTCTATGAAATCGGCAACACCCGGATACCAGAACGACCCACAGAGGGAAAATACTGCAGCAAAGGCATCTGTTTCCCAGAGACTCATGGTTGCAGCCAGACCGCCCAGCGAATAGCCGCCATACGCCAGTTTTTCCGTGTCAAGGGCGTATTCGTCTATAAGCGCCGGGAGAATTTCGTTGTTCAGTTCTCGATGATATTGTCCTAGCTGCCCGCCAAAATCCGGTGCGCCCGGTCGAATAGCCGGTTCCGGCCACGGGGTATACTCTGAAAGTCTGTTATTGGGGTATACCCCCACCAACACTGCTCGTTCCGTGCGCAGATTCAACTGCTCAATCAGTTCCCCATCGTTGAGTAGGATTGCAGGATTTTTGCCTTTGCGCAGTCCCTTTTCCGGGAACCGGGCTCCAATTCGATGTGAACCGAGATTTAGAATTTCCATCCATAACCGCCCTTTTTTTGTCAATTATTACGCAGTGTGGGGTGCTCCCCACATAGACAAACGGTAGCATTTTGTGCTATATTAGCATTAACTAACCACTTTTGCACAAAGGAGCTCCCAATGAATCAAATATCCGCGCTTCCTAATCCGCTGGAAATTTTATTTCAGGAATACAATCAGGGCCGAATCGAGTCTGTCGGCTTCCGCAGCTTTACCCTGCACACTGGTGAGAGTAATAGCTACCGCACCCTGAAAAGTGCACTGATTGTTCCGGTGTCGGGTCGGGCCATCTTCTCATTTGAGCACGAACCCTTCATTGCCAAGCGAGGACTATTCCTGCACGGATGTCCCGACAAGACCCTGACCATTTCGGCCTTGGGCGAGCAGGATTTCCACTATATCAATATGTACTACGAAAACGACCGGCCTTTGCTGTTCTCCCACAAGCTCAAAAATCCAGAACGGACCTTTTCCATTCTAGAGCAGATCCTGAAGATCCACCCGGACGCTGACATCCGCAGCCAGTACCAGCAGGAAAAGCTGACAGAAGAGTTCTTCGCCCAGATTTTTGCAGATTTTCAGCCAGAGGAAACTTACAATGAAAGCCAAATCATGAGCATCCTGCTGGATTTCATCGCAGAGCACTATGCAGAGCCGCTGACGCTGGACGCACTGGCCGAGCAGGTCAATGAGAAAGCTGGACATGTCAGCTATCTCTTTTATAAGTATAAAAACATCCGCCCTATCGATTACCTCATCAATTATCGTGTCCGAATAGCCACTGAACTTCTGCGTTCCGGCAACTACACTGTGACACAGGCCGCTCATGAGGTCGGCTACCGAGATGCCTGTTATTTCAGCCGCATTTACAAAAAACGGATGGGCTTTCCGCCCACCCGTATTCTGCCATAACCGAAATTTTTGATTTCAGGTTCCGTTAAGATGCACTGTACATGAAGTTGTACAGGGTCTCAGCAGAATCGATGATCCGGGCACCGTAGTCCATTACGTCATCATAATCCATCTCGATGACCTTCTGGTTGGCGATGGCGGGAACCTCCTGCACGACGGCGTTGGAGGTCAGCTGCTCCACCGCATCGGCATCGGTGGAACCAAAGCGGTCTGCGCGGACGTAGACGATGATATCCGGGTTCATGGAGACCAGATTTTCCAGAGTCAGACCGTTGCCGCCCTTGTCCAGAACATTCTCAGCGTTCAGGGCATTCAGCATACAACTGCTCATCTTGGAATTGAAGGCCACGAAGGTGCCATCGGCGTAGCCAGCCATGAACAGAACCTTCAGGGGCTCTCCACTCTGGCCGCTGACCTTGTCCATCAGCGCGTCGATTCTCTCCTGCAGCTCGTCAGCGTAAGCGTTTGCAGTCTCCTGCACGTTGAAGATCTCGCCAATGTTCCGCACATCTTCTACGATGTTGTCCAGAGCCTGGTCCGTGGAAGCACTGGCCAACTCGGTATAGACGGGAATGCCCAGTTCCTGATAGGATTGGACGGTGCCAATGCTGCTTTCGGTGAACATCAGAGGACCCTTGCCAAGAATCAGATCCGGCTCCGTGGCAAGGATGGTCTCTTTGGAAACAGACTTCTTATCGCCAAGGCTGTTCAGAGATGCAATTTCATCAGCAATGTCACCCTTCAGAGCATTGTCATTATCGAACACGCCGACGATTTTATCCTTGAGCCCCAGCTTGATGAGCAACTCAGTCATGGACAGCTGTGTGGACAGCACCTTCTCCGGTGCATGGTCGTAGGTCATATCTACAGCATTCCCATCGGCATCATAGATCTGCAGGGTCAGAGGGTAGGCAGTCTCCTCAGCGGAAGAAACGGTGCTCTCGGCAACAGACGAAGCAATCTCGGAGGAGGCGGCAGCAGACGATGCCACAGAAGATGCGGTCTGACCACAGCCAGTGGTCAGCATGACGGCTGCCAGTGCCGCGGCAGCAACACTCAGGGGTTTCTTTTTCATAAAGGTTCCTCTTTCTGCGGGGTACTCCCGCGTTTTTGTTATAGATATTGAATCATCAGTTTTCCGTTGACCGGGCTGGGGTACACACAGGCTTCTACATCAAAGATTCGGCGCAGATTTTCGGGGGTCATCACCGCTTGAGGCTGGCCCTGCGTTACAATTTCGCCTTGTTTCATCAGATAGAGGTGGTCGCAGAATTGTGCTGCAAGGCTCAGATCATGCAGAGCAGCCAGAACCGTAACGTGCAGTTCCTTGATGATTGAAAGAATCTCCAGCCGATAACGGATATCCAGATGATTTGTCGGTTCGTCTAGGATCAGGATCTTGGGCGACTGGGTCAGCGCGCGGGCCAGAACCACCCGCTGCTTTTCACCGCCCGAAAGGGACTGGAAGTTCCGGTCGCGGTAGCTTTTCATGCCTACCTTGTCCAGTGCATCCAAAGCTATCTCGTAGTCCCTCTCCCGTTCTTGCTCCAGCAGGGAATGGAAGGGATACCGCCCCATCAGGGCGATGTCCAGCACGGTATAGTCAAAATTGATCTGGTTGAATTGGCCCATCACCGCCATGTTCCGCGCCAGCTTTTTGTCGGAAAAATGTGTGATGTCCTTGTCGTCCAGACGAACGATGCCGCTGTCCATTTTTTGTGTGCGATAGATAGAGCGGAGCAGAGTGGTCTTGCCGCTGCCGTTGGCACCCAGCAGGGCTGAGAATTTCAGGTCCGGCACCTCAATGGAGAGATTCCGAACGATGGTGGTTCCAGCAATCGAAACGCTGACGTTTTTTGCATCCAGTTTCATTCAATTGCCTCCGAATCCATACTTTTTACGCACCATCACATAGACGAAGAACGGCGCACCCATCAAGGCGGTGAAGATGCCCACAGGCAGCTCGGTGTTGGGAATCAGACTGCGGGCGATGGCATCTACCCAAAGCATGAACAGTCCGCCGGATAATGCCGCAATCGGCAGTAGTTTTCGGTGGGCTGTGCCGGCAATGGCGCGGGAAACATGCGGGATGATGAGCCCCACAAATCCGATAGTGCCGCAAACCGATACAAGTGCACCGGTCAGCACCGAGAGCACCAGCAGGTAAACCAACCGACACCGGAAGGTGTTGATGCCGATGGTGGAAGCTGCTTCCTCGCCCAACATCAGGCCATCCAGCGTCTGCGCCTGCGTCCGGAAAAAGACTGCTGCCGCCAGTACGATCAGTGTGATAAGGCCGATGTTTTTCCATCCGGCGCGGGTCAGGGAGCCCATCGTCCAGAACTTGATGGACATCATACCGTCCGAATCGCCTGCTACCGCAATGATAAAGTTGGAAAATGCTGTCAGCAGTGCATTGACAATCATGCCGGAGAGAATCAGTTTGACCGAGGTGGTTTTACCGTCCGCCGAGGAGAGGGCCAATACGAGAAAGCAGGCACCGCCTGCTCCTACAAAGGCCCAAAAGCCGGAGATCACGCCCAGCCCTAAAAAGAGTGAACCAGTGGCTCCCAGCGTTGCGCCTGCCGACACACCAAGAATATATGGGTCTGCCATTGGGTTTTGGACAACTGCCTGCATCACGCAGCCACAGAGCGCCAGCCCGCTTCCGGCCAGAAAGCCCAGAATAATTCGGGGCATTCGGATCTGCCAGACGATCTGTTCAAATGCCACAGATACCGAGGTGCCTGTGTCTGTCCCGAACAGGTGCCGAAGCAGGATCGATAGTGTATCTTGTACCGGAATGCGGACTGCTCCCATGCAAAGCGTAATAATTGCAGAAACAAGCGTTAGAATCATCAATAGAATGATCGTCAGTCGTGTCTTTTTCATATAGAAATTACCTTCTCAAGTGGTTCGAGGTTAGCTTTGACTACCTGCAAAGTATTTTACAGGCTGCTTGCAGATTTGTCTATGGACAATTCTTTAAAGAATGGACGATTCTTAAAAACCGGATAGCCAGATTACTTTTTGTCAAGAGGGTAGGCGTCGTCCAGCCCTCTCTCTTTTTGCCAAAGTTTTCCTCGCCTTTTCTTGCAAGCTGCCGAAAGTGACGCGTTCTCAAAAGTTCGCGTTTGCGTAGCGCAGCAGAGCAATGAAAGCCCCAGTGGGGCTTTTAAGCGGCAGAACGGTCTTGCGCAGCAAGATGGAGGGGCCTTGCCCCGACAAGTTCACGTTGACACGGCTCGATTTTTGTGGTAACCTATCCCAACAATTGAATATAACATATTTTTACATATTCGTTCTGGCCCTGCGGGGCTGAACATTTTGGCTTTCAGCCGTTACATAACCGACTAGCATGACCTTCCAGAAAAAGCGAAGGCAGGGCTGGTCTGTTTTGTGACGGCTTTTTTGTTTCCGTTTTGCCTGTTGCACCTTGAAAACCGCATGACCGTCTGCATGGGATACACGGCGATGACCCCGCAAGGGAGAGCTGGAAAACGCCGCCGGAAGGGGGCAGGAAATCCATGCAGGGAGAACGGCAGGACGTTGATGCAAAAAGGCCGACATCTTCGCCCCGCAATGTGCGCAGACGACGATGCCGGCCAATAATGTTGGATTGCTGCTCTTTTGGGCAGCATTTTTGTTTTGCACTACTTTTTTACTTCTTTTACTGATGGCCCGCTTTTCAGTTGCATGAAAAGCGGGCCTTGCTGCTATTTATAGACCTTTGTGCAGGGATAGATTTTTCTTCGGATGATATCTACCCGCATTTCCTTTTTGCATTTCGGGCAATACATCGGGAAACGAAGCGCCAATGTATCTTGATAAATCTTTGTTTTCGTCTTATTGTGGCAAACCGGGCAATTAACCCATACAGATTTTGCGGTACATTCATTTGCCAAACAGTCTGCTCTTTTTTTGGTGCCGCCTTTTACTACAAACATCTACGGTTTTGCCTTCTCCGAACGCAATGCACACACATTTTGATATATGTTTCCATAGAAAACCGCACTACCCGCCACAATGCTCCGTGCCCCGGCCGCATAGGCGCCGGGCAGGGTATCGGGGGTGATGCCGCCATCCACCTGGATGACGGTATTGCTCCCCTGCCCTTGCAGCAGACTTTTGGCAGCAGCGATCTTCTCGTTGCTGCCGGGCAGATAGACCTGCCCACCGCGACCGGGGTATACCGTCATCAGCAGCAGCTGCGAAATTTGGGCCAGGTACGGCAGGGCCGATTCCACCGGCGTTTCGGGGTTGAGTACCAGCCCGGCTTGCATCCCGGCGGCGCAGATGGCCCGCAGGGCCGCTTCCGGCCCGCCCGGGATCTCGTAATGGACCGAGACCCGCTTTACCCCCAGTTCCTCCAGTTCCGGCAGAAAATCCAGCGGCTTTTCCACCATCAGGTGAACGTCCAGGGGTTTGGTGGTCAGGCGTTCCATCGTACGCACCATGCCCGTACCAAAGGAGATGGCCGGCACAAAGTGCCCGTCCATCACGTCGATGTGAAAGGCATCCACACCGGCGGCATTGGCCGCCCGCATGTCCCGCTCCAGATTGGCAAAGTCGGCGGCCAGAATGGATGCACACAGTTCAAACATTATTCTTCCTCCAGCTGGGATACCCGACGGCTGTGACGCTCCTCCTCCGAGAAAGGCGTGTCCAGGAAGATGTCCACGATTTCCAGCGCCAGGCCGGGTCCGGTGACCAGCGCGCCCAGAGCAAGCACGTTGGCGTTGTTGTGCAGGCGGGTGGCTTTGGCAGAGAAGCAATCCCCGCACAGCGCGCAGCGGATGCTGGGCACCTTGTTGGCGGCGATGGAGATGCCAATGCCGGTGCTACAGATGACGATGCCTTTTTCGCACTCGCCCGATGCCACGGCATGGGCCACCGCCTTGCCATAGACGGGGTAATCCACCGAAGCGGTAGAATCACAGCCGAAGTCCCGGTATTCCAGTCCGCGCTGCCGCAGGTGAGCCAAAATCTTCTGCTTGAGTTCGTATCCGCCGTGGTCGCAGCCGATGGCGATCATCTTACACCAGCTCCTTTACAGCGGCGATGATGGCGTCGGAACGCAGGCCGAACTGCTCCAACAGTTCCCATGCGGGGCCGGAGTGGCCGAACACGTCCTTGACGCCCACGCGGCGTATGGGGACGGGGCACTGTTCGCCCAGCACGGCGGCCACGGCCTCGCCCAGACCGCCCAGGATGCTGTGCTCCTCGCAGGTGACGACGGCACCGCACTCTTTGGCCGCTTTGACGACCAGTTCCTCGTCCAGCGGCTTGATGGTGCACAGGTTGATCACCCGGGCCTGGATGCCCTCGTTCTTCAGCTGCTCGGCGGCAATGAGGGCCTCGTTCACTTCCAGGCCGGTGGCGATGATGGCCACATCGCTGCCCTCGGTGAGCTGTTCGCCCTTGCCGATCTCGAACTTGAAGGTAGCTTCATCATGGAACACTGGCAGGGCCAGGCGGCCGAAGCGCAGGTAGACGGGGCCTTCGTGCTCATAGGCAGCCTTGACGGCAGCCTTGGCCTCCACGTCGTCGGCAGGGCAAAGCACCGTCATGCCGGGGATGGAGCGCATAAGGGCGAAATCCTCGCAGCACTGGTGAGAGGCGCCGTCCTCGCCCACCGAGATGCCGCCGTGGGTGGCACCGATCTTGACGTTCAGGTGGGGGTAGCCGATGGAGTTGCGGACCTGCTCAAAGGCGCGGCCTGCGGCGAACATGGCAAAGCTGGAGGCAAAGGGCACCAGCCCCATAGCCGCCATACCGGCGGCGGTGGCCATCATGTTGCTCTCGGCAATGCCGCAGTCAAAATGGCGGTCGGGATAGGCTTTTTTGAAGACGCCGGTCTTGGTGGCGGCGGCCAAATCGGCGTCCAGCACCACCACGTCGGGGTGATCTTTTGCCAGTTCTACCAGCGCGGCGCCGTAGCTGTCGCGGGTGGCAATTTTTTTGACCTCACTCATACCTGCGCCTCCAGTTCTGCCAGTTGAGCGTTCAGCTCGTCCATGGCAATCTTGTATTCCTCGTCGTTGGGGGCCTTGCCGTGCCAGCCTACCTGGTTCTCCATGTAGCTGACGCCCTTGCCCTTGGTAGTATTCATCAGGACGGCTGTGGGGGCGCCTGTCTGGGTGTGGAAATACTGGAACGCATCTTCGATTTGGGCGAAGTCGTGACCGTCAATGGTGACGGTACGGAACCCGAAGTCCCGCATCTTGGCATCCACCGGGTCGGTGGGCATCACTTCGCTGGTGGGGCCGTCGATCTGCAGCCCGTTCAGGTCAATAATGACACAGAGATTGTCCAGTTTGTACTTGGCGGCGAAGAGGAACGCTTCCCACACTTCCCCCTCCTCGATCTCGCCATCGCCCAGGAGAGCATACACACGCACATCATCCTTGTGCAGGTACTTGGCGGCTTTGGCCATGCCTGTCGCACAGGAGATGCCCTGGCCCAGGCTGCCGGTGGACATATCCACACCGGGCACCGTGTTCATATTGGGGTGGCCCTGCAGATAGCTGTCAATGTGGCGCAGGGTGGGCAGGTCCTCCACCGGGAAAAATCCCCGGTAGGCCAGCGCGCTGTACAGCCCCGGCGCGGTATGTCCCTTGGAGAGCACGAACCGGTCCCGGTCCTCCCATTTCGGGTTGGTTGGGTCGATGCGCATTTCCTTATTATAAAGGTAAGTAAACATATCGGCGGCGGACAGGCTGCCGCCGGGGTGCCCGGCTTTGGCACCGTGGGTGGATTCAATCACGCCCATACGCACCTTGCAGGCTGCGATCTGCAGCTTCAGACGTTCTTCCTTTGTCATATCACTCACCAAACACCTTGCAGTAGTCTTCCTTGAACTTCTCGATGCCGGAATCGGTCAGCGGATGATGCAGCATCTGCTCAATGACCTTGTAGGGCACGGTGGCGATGTCGGCACCGGCCAGGGCACAGTCGGTCACGTGCATGGGGTTGCGCACGCTGGCCGCGATGATCTGGGTCTCGATGTCGGGGTAGTTGAGGAACATGTCGTGGATGGTCTCGATGAGCTCGATGCCCCGCTGGGAGATATCGTCCAGGCGCCCCAGGAAGGGGCTGACGTAGGTGGCACCGGCGCGGGCGGCCAGCAGCGCCTGGTTGGCGCTGAAAATCAGGGTGCAGTTGGTGGGGATGCCCTTGGCGGACAAGGCTTTAATGGCCTTGAGGCCCTCGGCGGTCATGGGGATTTTTACGACCATGTGCTTGGGGTCCAGGGCGTAGATGGCCTCGCCCTCCTTGACCATCGTCTCGGCATCGGTGGTGGTGGCTTTCACCTCACCGCTGATGGGGCCGTCCACGATGGTGGCAATTTCAGCCAGCGTCTCGGCGTAGTCCCGGCCCTCCTTGGCGATGAGGCTGGGGTTGGTGGTGACGCCTGCGATGACGCCCATGTCGTTTACGGCGCGGATCTCGTTGACGTTCGCGGTATCAATAAAGAATTTCATAACAAAAGACTTCCTTTCTAATCAATCAACCCCAGGGATTCTCGGTGGGGTAGGGCAGGCTGTTAGGCTGGTTATAGGCAATGTCGCCGATGCCCAGGAACTTGAACACCTCAAACAGCGCCTTGCCGTAATGGCCGAAGGCCACGGCGCCGTGGTGGGGGTAGCGCTTCTGGATCAGCACATGGCGGTAGAAGCGGCCCATCTCGGGGATGGCAAAGATGCCGATGCCGCCGAAAGAACGGGTGGCCACAGGCAGAACTTCGCCCTGGGCGATGTAGGCGCGGAGGTTGCCCTCGCTGTCACACTGCAGGCGGTAGAAGGTGATGTCGGACGCCGCGATGTCACCTTCCAGTGTGCCACGGGTAAAGTCGGGCTCGCTGCCCGCCGGCTCCAGCAGACGGTGCTGGATCAGCTGGTACTTCACGGCACGGTCGGCGCACATCTTGCAGGACGGCGTGTTGCCGCAGTGGAAGCCCATGAAGGTATCGGTAAGCTTGTAGTCGAACTTGCCGGCGATATCCTCGTCGTAGATGTACTTGGGCACGCTGTTGTTGATATCCAGCAGAGTGACGGTGTCGCCGGAAACGCACATACCGATATATTCGCTCAGGGCACCGTAGATATCCACCTCGCAGGAAACAGGGATGCCGCGGCTGACCAGGCGGCTGTTCACATAGCAGGGCTCAAAGCCGAACTGGGACGGGAAAGCCGGCCAGCACTTGTCGGCAAAGGCCACATACTTCTTGCTGCCCTTGTGGGCTTCGGCCCAATCCAGCAGGGTCAGTTCGAACTGGGCCATGCGGGCCAACAGGTCGGGGTAATACTTGCCCTCGCCCATCTCGGCGGCCATGTCGGCGCAGACCTCGGGGATGCGGGGGTCGTCGGCGTGCTCTTTATAAGCCACCAGCAGGTCCAGCTCGGAGTTTTCTTCCACTTTCACGCCCAGCTCATACAGGCCCTTGATGGGGGCATTGCAGGCGAAGAAGTCCTGAGGACGGGGGCCAAAGGTGATGATCTTGAGGTTTTTCACGCCCAGCACGGCCCGGGCAATGGGCAGAAACTCCGCTATCTTGTCCGCCAGTTCCTCGGCGGTGCCCACGGGGTACTCGGGGATGTAGGCTTTCAGGTGGCGCATACCCAGGTTATAAGAACAGTTCAGCATGCCGCAGTAGGCGTCGCCGTGGCCGTTGATCATGTCGCCGTCACCCTCGGCAGCCGCCACGTACATGACGGGGCCGTCGAAGTATTTGGCGATGAGGGTCTCCGGCGTCTCGGGACCGAAGTTGCCCAGGAACACCGTCAGGGCGTTGCAGCCCGCGGCCTTGACCTCCTCGACAGCCTTGAGCATATCGGTCTCGTTTTCCACCGTGACGCTGCACTCATAAGGCTCAAAGCCTTTGGTCTTGCAGGCGGTCACGATGTTTTGGCGGCGCCGGGTGGACAGGGCAATGGGGAAACAGTCGCGGCTGACAGCCACAATGCCCAGGCGGACTTCGGGAATGTTGGTAGACTTCATTCAAATTCCTCCGTTTTCTATGTGGATGATTCTAGTTATAGATCTTTCTCGATATCAATGTTCTCGCCGGTCAGGGCCGCCACAGCGCCCTGGGCGGCCTCGGCGGAATCGGGATGAGCCAGCAGCCACTTGTTGCAGGCCCAGAGGTATGCATCGTCCCCGCCCTTGATGGGCATATTCGGCTTGTCGGTGTTGGTTCCCTTGGGAAGAGCCACCAGCACCTTGAATCCGTTGGCGGGGTCGGCGTGGCAGGGGGCGTAGTGCAGGGTGGTGGCGTAGACTTCCAGCGGAGCCGGGATGCCATCCAGGCATGCCTACCACCAGGAGGAAGGATCCTATTCGCTCCATCCCGTATGAGGCATACTTAGAGGATATTCCCGGGAAACCTGGTTGCACACCTTGCCGGTTTCGTCCACCAGAAGAAATTTGCACGCCGAGGTACCCAGATCCACGCCGATATACAACATAAGAATACCGCTTTTCCAGCCATTCTTTCGTAAAGAACATTTATATAAGTTCTTTACACAAGATACTGCAAGTATACATCACTGTCAATCATCAAAACCAACAAAAAGCAGTTAAAAAATATCGCCATATATCCACATAAATTTCTGATTCGGTTGACTTTTTTGTTGTGGTTGGGTAAGATGAAAGTGTTTTACATTGATTTCACTTTTGAAAAGTTAGGGGTTGGTGCGCATCGATGGCGTTGGAGAATCTACGGGTGGGTGCCGGCCTCTTCAATTGACCATTAATGAAAATGCGCATTTTTCCTGTAGGAATTTCTGTCATCGACGATCATTTTCGGATCATTGCTGCGAACCTCCGGCTGGATGAAATCGCACATCAAAAGTATCCTCATCCCCATTGCAACAACATGAAGGAGATGGAGAACTTCCTTGCAGCCGATTTGGAAAATTTTCTAAACAGATTTGGTCTGAACCGCGAAAACCTGCTGGGGGTCGGGATCGCGCTACCAGCCATTTTTAATACCGACAGAACTTGTGTGGTCACAGCACCGACACTTAATTTGAGGGATCAAAGTATTCGTCCGCTGATTTGCAGCATTCCTTACCCTGTTTCCGTTTGCAATGATGCGACCAGCGGCGGGTATGCTGAATGGTACGTTCAGCAAGATTCCGATTGCATGGCATATATTTCCTTAGAAGGTGGCGTAGGTGGCGCTATCCTTATGAACGGTGTTCCTTATACCGGTCTGAATGGCCGCAGCGGCGAGTTCGGGCACATTTGTGTGCAGCCGGAAGGGCTTTCCTGTAAGTGTGGTTTGCGTGGCTGTCTGGAAGCTTACTGTTCTTCTGATCGAATTTCTACCGATTTGGGTATCTCCGTGGAGCAGTTTTTTGCTGGCTTGGAAGCCGGGAGCTTAGCGTACCAAACGTTATGGAAAGATTATCTCAACCATTTGGCATCAGCGCTTGCCACGATCCGTATGGTTTTTGACTGTCGCATTGTGCTGGGCGGGTATGTCGCTCAATATCTCACGCCTTTTTTAAAGGAGCTACGGGGGCTGACGGCCAGCCGCGATCCGTTTGATGAGGAAGCTGAATATATTTCCCTTTGCCATTACCTCAAGCACGCGGTTCCGCTTGGTGCAGCATTGCATTTTATCAATCTTTTCGTTGAGGAGTTATGATTGCGGCTGCCGTCACGTTTAAGAGGAATTTGCTATGATTGAAAAATTGAACGGTACCACCGAAACTGTAAACTTTACACTCGCTTCCAACATCCGGTTATATCACAACAATTCAGCGGAAGACTTCCCGTTACACTGGCATGTCCCCGGGGAGATTATCTGCCCGATCCAAAACACCTATAATGTGACCGTTGCAGACGAAATTCTTTATTTGAAACCCCATGACATACTGTTCATCGGCTCAGGGGAATTGCACAGCATTACAGCTCCAAAGGAGGGCGAGCGGTACATTTTGAATTTTAGTACCGCAATGTTTGAGCCGTTCCACGAGCTTGCGCTTTTTTTGCCACCCTGCATCCCTTCAAGCTGTTACGCTATCAGGATCAACCGCAGTTCAACGACCAGCTTCTGGCCCTGATGACCCAGATGGAAAAAGAATACTTTGGTGCGGCGGTCTTTCAGGATTGCGAGTTGTCTTCGCTGATGTTGCACTTTTTCGCAATCATCGGCCGCAAGCTCCATCAGAATGCACCGCATGAAAACATCTCTTCCCTGCGGCAAAAAGAACAGCAAGAGCGCTTTTCCATGTTATGCAATTACATTAATGCTCACTGCACAGAAGATCTGTCTTTGGACGAATTGGCCAATGAAGCAGGATTCAGTAAGTACCACTTCGCAAGGCTTTTTACTCAAGCAAGAGCGTGCGATCATTGCGTTATACTGCGGCGTATCAAATTCAACCGGCGGATCCGGATCAAATCGCGGCGCATGGTATCCGTCATGAAGGTAAAATTTGACCGTCACAAGGGCCGTGTCTTCTTCACAGGGGAGTTCTATCAAGAACTTGCCGGGAACAGCATCCGTATCTTGTTCCTCTACGCAAGCCATTTTCAGGATCGTTTCGACGCCGTTGGTACGCAGAGAAATCTTGCCGCTGCCTCCTTCTGTGCCATGTTCCCCCGAAAAATACATGCTAAAGACGGCCGCTTTATCAGGCGCATCACTGACAACGCTCACACCAATGCTGTGAACCAACCGGCGGAAGCCTTTAGCTGTCTGCAGCATTTGCAGAATGTTCTCGTCCCGAACGCCACCCACGATTTTTGCGAATGTTACCAAACGCTCATCGTTCAAGAAAACAGGAAATCGGTTGGCTTCTGCATCGGAGCCCCCGCCGCCGACGGGCTTATCAACCAGAATATACAGAGCCTCTCGCTGAGGGATGGGATCCCGTGGAGCAATTCGTTGATCTCGCATATTCCCTTTACCTTTTCATGATAAAATTTTTGCTTTCTGGCAATTTTTCTCTATCATAAATCCTTATGTATGAGTGCGCTTCTCATTTTTTGCTATACGAATTCTTGTATTTTGCTTTTTTGTTTTCCGTTGCGGATTAACCGCTCTGATTGAAAAGTCAGCAATTTTTGATCAATTTGCTTATACCGCCAAGAAGACGCCACAACCCTGCCGCCATTCATAATTGATTCTGCTTTTGTAAAGTTGTTTCCCGTTTGCCCTTACTCCGCTACTGTTGCTACCATTTATTATTTAATTTAGGGCAATACCGCATAATTCTAAGTGCCGATACGGCGAGCGAGGTGCGGCAGATGCTAAGCCAAAAGCGCAGATAATACTGGATGTCTTATCGAGCATTTTGGCAACGCAGATGCCGTGCCGCAGCTGCCGGAGCGGTGCTTAAGCCGTAAGGCGGGAATTGTGCGGTGTTGCCTTAGAGAACCATGATGAAAAATAAGGATAGGCGAATGTTGCGGTTTCTGTTTGTTCCTCTGATTCTTGAAAAAGATGTAGGATGAAACAGTCTTCCTCATTTATTGCTGTATTCCAGAGAGTTTTCAAATGCCTGACAGCTTTTCGCCATACCCGTTCCATTTTTGCGCTTGCCATGCAATCGAAAAACTGCTATAGTGAGTTACAAGAACAGCAGACCGAGTAAATCGGTTGCGCCTTACACGATTCAAAAGGAGCTGAAATTATTATGGAAGGTGCCTACTATAACGGGCAATATTTGAACAGACTGGAACGGCTTGGATATTCGCAGGCCGAAATTGACAACAAGCTGGAACGCACATTTGAGGAGATGTTCTATGGTCCGGAGGGGGTTCGCCTTTGCCATTGTGCCGGACCTGACATGATGTACATAGAGGATACGGGGAACCATGACGTCCGTACCGAGGGCATGTCCTACGCAATGATGTTCTGCGTACAAATGAATCGCCAGAAGGAATTCGACTGCCTGTGGCGATGGGTCGTGACCCACATGTACCTCACCGAAGGGGAAAACGCCGGCTATTTTGCCTGGTCCTGTCATACTGACGGCAGCAAAAATTCCGATGGACCCGCCCCTGACGGCGAAGAATTTTTTGCCATGTCCCTGTTTTTTGCGGCCAACCGCTGGGGTTCCGGCGAAGGAGTACTGGATTACGCTTCCTGGGCACGGCGCATCTTGCACGCATGTGTACACAAAGGCGAAGAAGCCGGTTCCGGATTTCCCATGTGGAACCCCGAAAACCATCTCATCAAATTCATTCCCAACTGTGAATTTACCGATCCCTCTTATCATTTGCCGCATTTCTATGAACTTTTTGCTCTGTGGAGCGACGAATGCGACCGTCCTTTCTGGCATGCAGCCGCAGCGGCCAGCCGCCAGTACCTGCGCAAAGCCTGCCACGCCCGTACCGGATTGAGTGCCGAATATGCCGAGTACGACGGCCGCCCGCATCGGGGTGATCAGCCGGACCGTCACGACTGGTTCTTCAGCGATGCATACCGCACGTTGGGCAACATTGCTTTGGATGCCCAATGGTTCGGGGACAAAGACGGTTGGGCCCAAGAAACAGCTGCACATATTCAGCAATTTTTTGAAGAAAAGGAACACGGGCAAACAAACGGCATCTATCTGATCGACGGCACACCCGTTGAAGGAAATGCTCTGCATCCTGTAGGGCTTCTGGCTACCATTGCGCAGGGTTCCCTGATTCTGGATGACGCCTGCGCGGATGAATGGCTCCGCCGGTTCTTTAGCACTCCGCTCCGTTCCGGACCGCGGCGTTATTATGACAATTGCCTGTATCTTTTTGCGCTGCTTGCTTTAAGCGGGCATTACCGCATCTGGTTCCCGCAAGAAGCAACGGTATAATGTACCCTTGTGCCTGTTGAAATTCACTGGGATGGCCTGAGCAAGTTTACTTCCATCACCGGTCAGGTGCTTAGCGGTGATGGTGCCGGCGCGGCTGCCTACAATACGTTCGATAATCCCCATCAAGTCGAGCCGAAGCCGTTGACAGACATAACTGTTGGTACCAACAGCTTTACTTCCCTCTTGCCCGCATGCAGCGTTGCTGCCTTTACGCTGAAAACCTGATTTCCAGACCAAAGCAAAAGAGCGCCGAAGATGACTTCTGCGCTCTTTTGCTTTTTTCTATGCCGTCAAACGGTTACTCTTTGTCGTCTGAATTCTCCGTAGTATCCTGAGACTGCTCCTGATTTATCTGAGAAGAGTACTGCTCTGAGCACTTCATGAAAACGCCATTTAAAACAGATGCATTTGCATAAGCGATCGAAGAGAACCCCAGCGCAAACCACAAAAACAATCCATAGCGCAATGTGGTCTGTGTATACAGGGTAAGTGCTACACATGCGCCTATCAACAACAACATGGAAAAGGTTTGGGGCAAAGAGGTCACAGACATGATAAACGCATTCCGTATGGTACCTAAAACCGTATTGTTGAATCTTGCAAGCAGCGGGAAAGCATATACGAAGGTCATCATATAAGCGATTGCTGCCACGGGAATCAAAATCTTAAAGATGCTGTTTTGGAAATTCCCGGAATGCCATAGAAGATAGATATCATAGCCCAGAAATCCCCCTGCGGCCCCAAAAAGAATTCCCATCAGTACGCCCTGGCGGAAATTTGCCCGGAATGACTTGAAAAAATTGCCGACCACCGGAGTGCCGTCTTTTTCACCCGCCATTTTTGTGGTGACATAATGTAAAGCCGTGATGGCAGGGCCAATGGTGACCACCGGAATGCAGCAAACCAGGAACAGCAGATTCAGGACAATAAGATCCCACACAACGCCCAGGGCGCGCATCATGGGGCTGTCCGGATTAAAAACGCCTCTCAATGAGTTCTCCTCCTTTTTTTCAGGATGTAAATATTCACAAAAAACAGCGATTCAGATTGTGCACTATTCAATCTGTTATTTGATTGACAATGGTTCTGCGGCTGAATTATACTGATACTGGCATTATACTTTGCACCACTAAAAATAGCAAGGTCATTTTGCAACATTCACCGGTAAGGAGCTTTGTATGAACCGGTTTCATCATGTCAGAATCAAGCTGGAAAGTTTTCTCAATAACTTAGGCCTGAAGAAAAAACTTAGATATCTTTATTTTTTATGTATTCTGGTCCCCATATTTTTGACCGATATTGTAATTTTACATGCATTAACCAAGAACGAGCATGCCGAGCAGCTGCACCAGATGGAAAAAATAGCCAAATCAGTGCAGTCGATGCTTTCCGCCGCCACAGAAGATTCCGCGCTGATTTCTACCAGCCTGTATATGGATAACTCCCTTCAGGATTTTGTGAGCCGGCAATATGCCAGTCCCCAGGACTATTTTTCAAGTTACCGAGAATACATCCACAATTCTTTGCTGCAGGGTGTTTCCCGGATCACAAATTCTGTCATACGGGTGTATGCAGACAATGAAACCCTGATAAACGGCAGTGAATTTGCACGGTTATCCACCGTTTCGCAGGAGCCCTGGTATCCGCAGTATACTGCGGATGGCTACAGCCCGCGGCTTCTTTTTTCTTATGATGAAACAGATGGGCGCCAGGTGTTGTTTTTACGTGGGATGAATGGCCTTTACAGCAATAAGGCGGAGTGCCTTTTGTGTATTGGAATCAATTACAGCACACTGGACCGCGATTTCCAGAACATGGGGTATAACGATTCAGTTTATGTATGCAGCGGTAACCGGATTTTGCTTACGAACGCAATGCCCAATTATCGTTGGCAGCCTTATGACACATTCTCCCCGTCTGATTCGGTAGGCTTGTCCCAGCATTTTACCCTTTACGGGGAAGATCTGGACATCTATGTGATGGAACCAAGCGGCAACGTTTTAGCCCTGATTCGCCAAAACATCTATATCCTGATCCTGCTGCTGATCCTGAACATTATTCCCCCGCAGCTTTTGATGAATCTGCTGGAGAATTCCATTACTTCTCGTCTTTCCCGTCTGGAAAAAGTCTTCAACCAGATAGACAGCGACGTGTTGATCAAGATTTCCGGGCCAAGCGGTCAAGATGAGATCGGCAGTCTGATGGACAACTACAACCGCATGGCTGACCGGATGAACAGCCTGATTGACACCGCCTACCGATGCCGACTGAAAGAGCAGAAGATGGATATTGCCCGGCAGAACGCAGAGCTGATGGCTTTATACAGCCAAATCAATCCCCATTTTCTGTTCAACGCACTGGAAAGCATCCGTATGCACAGCATCCTGAAAAAAGAAGAAGAAACCGCCAATATGATACAGAAATTGGCCATAATGGTGCGCCAAAACGTGGATTGGTCCTCGGATTCCAATACCATTAAGCGTGAGCTGGCGTTTGTTGAAGCGTACCTGTCCTTGCAAAAATATCGCTTCGGGGAGCGCCTTTCGTATCAAATCAATGCGCAGGAAGATTGCCAGAACATCCTGGTTCCGAAATTGACCATTACCACCTTTGTGGAAAATGCCTGTGTGCACGGTATTGAAGCAAAATCTTTTCCCGGTTGGATTTTTGTACGCGTGTATACAGAAAACGATGCGCTTTGCATGGAAATTGAAGATACCGGTGGCGGTATGGACGAGGCCGAGGTAGAACGTATTCAAGACCGGATGCGCAATGCCAGCCTGAAAATGTTAAAAGAAAAAGGACGCGTAGGCATGGTGAACACCTGCCTGCGCATCCGCATGATGACGGAGGATACTGCACAGTTCTCGGTGGAAAGCGAGCCGGGCATTGGAACACTTGTTTCGATTCGGTTCCCTCTAAACAAAGCAATAAGGGCGGAGTGACATGTTAAAAGTTATTATCGTAGATGATGAGCAGTTTATTGCGCAAGGTTTGCAGGCGTTGATTGACTGGAACGCCGCAGGCTATGAAGTGGCTGCCGTTTTGTCTGACGGACAGGAGGCTTTGGAGTACATAAAAAAGTTACCCGTTGACCTTGTCATCACCGACGTTATGATGCCAAAAATGACCGGACTTGAATTACTGGAAACTGTTCGCCGGGAGAATCTTTCCAACGCCGGTTTCGTGATTCTGAGCGGATACAGTGAGTTTTCCTATGCTCAAAAAGCGCTGCGCTACGGGTGTATCGACTATCTTCTCAAACCGGTGGAAAAGCAAGATCTGTTATCCATTCTCAGCAAATACAATAACATCTCGCAAAACAGCAAAATGGAGGAGCAGTACGAACTGGCCTATCAGGCCCGGTGTTTGATCTCGTTGCTGTTCGGCAAATATGATCCCAACGGCGTGGATTATCTGCATAAGCATCTGGATTTTTCGGGCGGCGTTCGTTACATTGAAATTTCCGCTTGCCATTCTTCGGACAACGAAGATGACGATGATGAGAACCACTTCCGTATGGTGCAGCGTGACCTGTACCAAAGCTGTGTGCAAATTTTAGGCGAGGACCGGAGCCGGTGTTTCTGTGACGCTTCGTTGGATCGCGTTGGGTATGGGATTGCTTTTGTTTACAGCGGTGCGCTTGCCCGAAATGCCGGCTGTTCCGAAACACAGTATATCCAGGATTTTTATAAGAAATTGGGTGTTTCGACACAACACGAATTGCGATTTCTGGTTGGCAAAAAAGTGGACGATATCACCGCTGTTTCTGAATCGTATGATACCGTCTGCGGGCTGAAAAACCTTTGCGCCTTCCGCCAGCCAAAATCGATCTATTATTACGAGGAAGAGTTATCGGTTCCGCAAGAAAGAGCCGTTTTGTGCAAAGATACCCTGGATCAGTTGATTACCGCCATTGAACTGAATGAGCAGGAACGCATCGGCTCCGAAATAGACCATTTGTTTGCCGAAATGCAGCAGCGTGGCGTACATGACAAAGATATCAACCTGAACTTAAATTATCTTTTGTTCCGGCTTATGCATCTTGCATCCAATTTGGACAACGAAGCCAACCAGAAGGAAATGCTGCAATTTATCAGCGCGCAGTCTTTCCGGGAAGGAATTTCCCGCGGGAGCCGACAGCATCTGTTCCGCTTTGCACGCGAGTATGCAGACTACCTTTCCCTTCTGCGAAAAAATATCTCCATCGATATTTTGGATTCTATCGACAAGGAAATCCAGGAACACTACTCGGAAAACCTGACGTTGCAGGGCTTGGGCAAAAAATACTATATCAACAGTGCATACTTAGGGCAAATCTTCCGCAAAAAATACGGGCAGTCCTTTAAAAACTATTTGTGTTCTTACCGTATTAACGAAGCGTGCCGCCAGTTATTGTACACAAACAAGCAGATCGGCCGCATTGCCGAAGATGTGGGCTATAAAGATGTGGATTATTTCCTTTGCAAATTTATCGAGCTGAAAGGCTGTACGCCTTCCCATTTTCGGAAGAGCAAAACCGAGAAATCACATTCTGAATTTCCCGGGAAATAATTCACACCAGAATAATCATACACTTGCTTTTCGTTTTTTGCATTCTTAAAAAAACAACGATAAGCCAAACAAAAGTGCAGGCATGTTGCCTTCCAAAATACTTCAGGGATGGGGAACTGCCTGTCTTTTTTGTATCATTGTTTCGCTGTTTAGCGCGATTTCCTCTTCCGTTGAATTTGCAAAGCTATAATTTTCAGGGGTTTTTACTGGAATTTGTCGGTTGTGTAAAACATTTTTGGTATATATACTTAAATCAGGGAAACCCGCAAGGGCGGAAAATCTATCTACAGGAGGCCAATTATGAAAGTAAAATTGTGGCGCCGCGTATTTGCGGCAAGTATGTCCGCGGTCATGCTGCTGGGCTTAACGGCATGTGGCGGCTCTAATGAATCGTCCGATGGGATCAAAACATTTACGATGTTTACCGCAATGCCCGGTTCCGAAATCAATGATGACAACGATGTTATGAACATCATTGCCGAAAAGACCGGTGCCAAACTGAAAGAGACCTGGCTGACCGGCCAGACCGACGCAGAAGCCATCGGCACAATCATCGCGGGCGGTGAGTATCCGGACTTCATCAATGGCGGCGATGCCATGATGTCTCTTTACGATGCAGGCGTCCTGGTGCCTTGGGATGATTACCTGGAAAAGTATCCCAACCTGAAAGAGATGTACACCGACAAAGAGTGGGACAACTTCCGCCAGGAGGACGGCAAAATCTATTGGGCCAACGTATTCCAGAACACCTATGGCGAAGATCGTGCCACCACCCATAACGATGAAGCCTTCTGGATTCAGGCGCGTGTTCTGGAATGGGCCGGTTACCCCGAAATCAAAACCCTGGACCAGTATTTCGATCTGCTGGAAAGCTATGCCGATGCCAACCCCACCATGGCAAACGGTACCAAGAACATTCCCTACACGGCACTTTGCGAAGACTGGCGCTATTTCTGCATCGAGAATGCACCCCAGTTCCTTGATGGGTATCCCAACGACGGCTCTGTCATTGTAGACAAGGATACGATGCAGGTGGTTGACTACAATACCACGCCTACTGCCAAGAGGTATTTCCAGAAATTGAACGAAGAATACCAGAAAGGCTACGTGGACGTAGAATTCGCCACCCAGACCTACGATGAATACATCGCCAAGCTTTCCACCGGCGCTGTGCTGGGCATGTGCGACCAGTGGTGGGACTTCGCGAACAATGTCAATGATGTTTTCAAACAGCAGGGTTTGGACGAGCAGGGCTGCAACTACGTTCCGCTGGGCCTGACCATTGACGAAGGAATGGAAAACCGCTGGCACACCTACGCCGATACCCTGAACAATTCCAGCGGCGTGGCCGTTACCACCAGCTGCTCCGATATTGACGCTGCATTTAAGTTTATGAACGATCTGCTGGATCAGGAAATCCACGATCTTCGCTTCTGGGGCGTTGAAGGTGAGGATTACCTGGTTGATGAAAACGGCCTGTATTACCGCACCGATGAAATGCGGACGAAATGCGCGGATCCCACCTACAAGGCCTCTCACCTGTGCAGCTATTCCTACATGCCGCAGTGGCTGGGCACCAGCCGGGACGGCAAGAACGCCATGAAGCCCGAGCATCAGACAAGCGAATTCATGGACGGCCTGTCCACCCCCCTGCAGAAAGTGTTTGCTGCCTACGGCGTAGACAGCTACGTCGATATGATCGGTTCTGTGAAAGAAGAAGAGGGCCCCTGGTTCCCGATGTATTCTTACTCCGGTTCAATGACTACCGCAACCCCCGGTGGTGTTGCCTGGGTCAAGATGGGCGAAGTCAAACACGAATGGCTGCCCAAAGTTGTTATGGCGCCTGATTTTGAAAGCACCTGGAATCAATACATGACTGCGTACAACGCAGCCAATCCGCAGGATTTCTTGGCAGAAATGCAAACTGAGCTTGAGCGCCGTGCCGGTCTTTGATGCCCGTTATTGCAGGCGACATAGACGTTGACACATACAAGTGGCCACGGTTGCACGGTGTAGCTGTGGCCACTTTTTTATGAAATGCATTCAACCCGCAAGCTCCTTAAACGTTAGTTTGCAACACATGATTCGCCATACACGTTCCTTAGGAGGACTCTCCAATGAAAAATCCATCAAAGCGTATTACATGGAAAGAGATTTCACGCCAGAAATTTCTGATGGTCTGTGCGGCTATCTTTTTTGTATACGGCATCGTATTTTATTACGTTCCACTGGCAGGCTGGGTAATGGCCTTTCAGGACTACAAACCCAAAGACGGCCTCTTCGGATCTAAATTCGTAGGACTGGCAAAGTTTAAATTCCTGTTCTCTGACGACGTCTTTTTGCGTGATATCCGTAACACTCTGGCCATGGGCGTTCTCAATCTGGTGACCACCTTTTTAATGGCCATTATCTTCGCCATCCTGCTGAACGAAGTACGCAACATGTTCGGCAAAAAGTTTGTTCAAACGGTTTCCTATCTGCCCCACTTCCTTTCCTGGATCGTTGTCACCGGTATTCTGCACGATGCGCTGTCTTCCACCGGTATCATCAATGAGATGCTGGTGAACCTGGGCATTCTGAATTCGCCCATCAACTTCTTCGCCAATCCGGGTTATTTTTGGCCAATCGTTGCATTTGCCAATGTTTGGAAGGAAACCGGCTGGAATGCCATTGTCTACCTGGCCGCCATTACCTCCATCGATCCCAGCCTGTATGAGGCAGCCACTTTGGATGGTGCCGGCCGGTGGGGCAAAATCTGGCACGTCACGCTTCCTGGCATCAAGTCCACCATTATGATTCTGCTGATCATGAATATTGGCAACGTATTGAATGCAGGCTTTGAAGTCCAGTATCTGCTTGGCAACGGCCTGGTCAAGAGTGTTTCGGAAACCATTGATATCTACACCTTGACTTGGGGCATCAGCCAGAACGATTATTCTTTGGGTACTGCAGCCGGTATCTTCAAGAGCGTCGTTGCAATTATTCTGATTCTCGGCGCAAACTGGATTGCCAAACGTGCCGGTGAAGACAGATTGTTCTAAGGGGAGGGTACACATGAAAATCAAATCATCCACCATGGACAAAGTCTTTGTTACCTGCAATACCATTTTCCTGGTTTTGTTCGTCACCATTACGCTGTATCCTGTTCTGAACACGGTGGCGCTTTCTTTCAACGACGGTGTCGACGCCGTACGCGGTGGCATCCATCTGTGGCCGCGCATCTTTACGCTCTCGAACTATAAAACGGTTCTGCATCAGCAGAACATCCTCACCGGTGCAGTGGTTTCGGTGGCCAGAACTGTGTTGGGAACCATCTTCGCCCTGGTAACGAACGCACTTTTGGCCTACATCATCAGCCGCAAACGCTTTTTGTTCCGTTCCCAGCTGTCTTTGTTCTGGGTCATCACCATGTACGTGAACGGCGGTATGATCCCCACCTTGGTTTTGTACCGCAACATGAACCTGACCAACTCTTTCTGGGTATACGTCATTCCGGGCATGGTCAGCGCATTTAACGTTCTGGTTATGCGCACTTTCATGGAAGGTCTGCCCAGCGCGCTGGAAGAATCCGCCATGATTGATGGTGCCAACGATTTCACCATCTTTACCCGTATCATCTCGCCCCTGTGCAAGCCGGTGTATGCCACCGTCGCCCTGTTCGTAGCTGTCGGACAGTGGAACTCCTGGTTCGATGCTATGTTGTACAACCGGATGAACACCCAGTATACGACCCTGCAATATGAGTTGATGAAGCTTCTTTCCTCTGTCATGCAGCAAAGCGGCAGTGCCACCACCGGCGGCAACACCGCTACCGCAGCCGTCACGCCGGTTACCGTGCGTTCCGCCGCTACTGTGGTGACAATGCTTCCCATCATTCTGCTTTATCCCTTCCTGCAAAGATACTTTGTATCCGGCATGACCATTGGCAGTGTAAAAGAGTAAAATCCTTTTCCTGCCATCCGCCCCTGTTTTCCAGTGCCTGTAATCTGAAAAGTCAGTTCGGCGGCACCCTTCAATAGCTATGGCCGCTGCATCTGTTTTTCCTCTTGGATGCAGCGGCCATAACTCTATATTTTTGCATGCAGAATATCACCCCTTTATACCTGGAGGTTTTCTATGCTTTCCGTTAAAAATCCTATCATGACAGGCTTCTTTCCCGACCCTTCGATTTGCCGGGTAGGGAACAAATTCTATACGGTTCATTCGACATTTGCGTATTTTCCCGGCGTGCCGGTTTTTGAGAGCGAAGATCTTGTCCACTGGAATTTGATCAGCAATGTGCTCGATCGTGATTCTCAGGTTCCTTTGTCCGGCTGTCAGCATTCCCAGGGGATTTTTGCCCCTACCATTCGTTACCATAAGGGCACCTGGTATATGATTACCACCAACGTGTCCGACCAAGGAAATTTTATCGTCACTGCAAAAGATCCGCGCGGCCCCTGGTCCGAGCCTTACTATTTGGGTGAGTCTACCGGCGGCATTGATCCCAGTCTCTTTTTTGACGATGACGGTACCTGCTATTATATCGGCCAACGGCCGCGTTCTGCCGGGTACCGCTACAATGGCGACTGCGAAATTTGGATTCAAACTCTGGATCTGGACACGATGCAGTTAAAGCCCGATGCCACCATTGTACTTACCGGATTCCAGCGCAAAGCCATTTGGCCGGAGGGACCTCACCTGTACAAAAAGGACGGTTACTATTACATTTTGCATGCGGAAAGCGGTACTTCCATCCACCACAGCGTCATGATCGCGCGCAGCAAAAATGTGTTTGGTCCCTACGAGTACTGCCCCTGCAACCCCATTCTGACGCATCGCCATTTGGGAGCCCAATATCCTGTTACCTGCGTCGGTCATGCCGACTTAGTGGATGACGGAAACGGCAACTGGTATATGGTTGTATTGGCTTGCCGGCCGAACCAAGGGTACACGTTGTTGGGGCGTGAAACCTTTTTGGCAAAGGTCACCTGGGAAGATGGTTGGCCGGTTGTAAATGCGGGGGTCGGTCATCTTGAAGAAGTAGTCACGCTGCCTTACGAGGGGCAGCCTTCTGACGACGTACCCCAATGTAAAACCTATACGTTTGATACACCTTCTCTGCCGCTGGAATTGCTGACTTTGCGCAATCACCGCGATCACGAACTGGAACTGCACGCAGAAGAGCATATTGTTCGTCTTTTCCATCGTTGCGACAGCTTGAAGGATTGCGGTGAGCCTGCATACCTCGCGCTGCGTCAGCAACACTGGAATTGCGAATTTGAAACCAGCTTTATCCCGCATTTCTGCAAAGAGAGTGATTGCGCCGGTATTGCCATGGTTCAAAGCAACGAAAACCATCTGCGGGCAGAGTGCTATCCCCAGGATTCGGGGGTCAAACTTGTTGTTTCTCTTTGCAAAGATGGTAAAGACAGCTGTTTGGCGCGAATGGATCTGCCGGCTGCACTCCCCATCAAACTGAAGTTGCGCGTAGAAGGGCTTGTGGCCAGTGTTCTTTACCAAAGCAATAGTGAATGGAAACCGGTTATCTCCGACATTGATCTGCGTTCTTTAAGCACGGAACATGCCGGCGGTTTTGTCGGCTGTACACTGGGGTTATACGCTTCCGGCAATGGAGAGGACGCTGGTGGTTATTCTGATTTTGAAAGAATGACCTATCGCGAACTTCCCACCAATTAATCCTTCACGAATCATTCGGTAGCGGCTGCCAAATGGGGAGAGAATGTCCAGCCGGCGAAGAGCCCGCCCACAAATAAAAAGCCATACGAATCCGCGAAAAGCCCAGCGGATGTGGGTGTTTGGAAACCGAATCTCCCGGATCGATACCTGCGTAACCCGTCCATACTCTTCCCTATCGCAAATACAAAAAGCAGACCCGTGGACTCACGGGTCTGCTTTTTATATGCACGATTCATTTACAAAACGAAACGCTTGATTGCTCCGCAACACAATAGGCTTATAGTTTTCAACTCATCTTTTTCAAAGTTGTACAGAGACGTCGGTATTTTCTCCGGTCAATCCAATATACCTTGCATGGGAATACGATGCATTGCGTGATGCCTGGAGGGCTGTGTAACGTCGTTTTTGCTTCTTGTGACCCCCCCTTGTCATCTGGCACTGAAACGTGCTGTATGGTGCCTTAAAATCGATCCTGTGGCATGGCCGGAATTGATTCGAGAAGAAGTGTTTATGGTTACACAGTTCAGACATAAACGTCTGATGGGCAAACTGTTCATCCCGCATGGCGATCATGGCGATTCGCATTTCGTCGGAATTCTGGTCGATGACATTGCGGAGATTGCCAAGACGTTCCTTCAGACAGAATCCACTGGCAGAGACCCCGATAATCTTCTGAGATGGATCATCTCGCACTTTTTGAGCAATGTTTTTGCTGGTGTTCCCAACGAAAATAAAATCCGCAGAAAAGGCTGCACGCAACGATCCAGGTAATAGGATTGGTTAGACAAATACACCAGAAACCAAAAGGTTGAAGCAGAAAATGAATGCACAAAAAACGGCAAAGAAGCTCGGCCACGCCACCAATTATGGTGATAAGGCCGTTCCCGAGCCCAACCAAAGCATTGCGGAACAGAAAAATCCATGCCAAAAATAAAAGGAACCACACGCTTGTGTAGAGATATTGCAGTGCATAATGTACCATTTCGGGCGAGGGATCACTCAAAAATATCCGCAGAATGGCTTTGGAGGCAATTCCATACAAAGCCATACCCAGAATAGCAGCACCAAGGGAAAGGAGCATCGTGCTGCGTACACCAACAAAAATGCGTTTTGTTTTCCTGGCTCCTATGTTTTGTGCGCAATACGTAGAAATGCCCGAGCCCAGTGCGATCATAGGTTGCATCACCAAGGATTCAAGCTTAGAAGCGGCAGTATAGGCCGCCATTACGGAAGAACCGAATTGATTGATGCCGCTCTGCAGAATCATAATTCCAAACGCAGTAACGGTTTGGTTTAAAGCCATGGGAATGCCGCTTTGTATCATACACAGAATCCGATAAGGATCGGGGTACAGATCGCGGATACTGAGACGTAGATTGTTGTAGTTGTGAAACATGTACCAAAAGCATAGCAGTGCAGAAATTCCCTGTGACAACACCGTTGCCCAAGCGGCGCCTGCAGTTCCCATATGTAGTGTCGCGATAAAAAATATATCCAAAACAATATTCAAGAATGACGACAAAATGAGGAAATATAAAGGTGTGCGGCTGTCACCCAAAGAGCGAAGGATACTGGCTGCAATATTGTAGGCCATCGTACACAGGATACCGCCAAAGATGACGCGAAGATATTCGTGTGCGTAGAGGAGTACGTTCGAAGGGGTGTGCAACGCTAACAGAATCTGGCGGCTAAAAGAAACGGTAGGAATCGTGAGGATAACTGAAAACACCACTGTGAGCAAGAGCGCTGTGCCAACTACCTTCTTTAGTTCGTTCAGACGGTGCCCGCCAAATGCCTGTGAGACTAAAATACCGCAGCCCTGGGTAAGGCCGGAAGCAAAGCCAATTACAAGATATACAGTGCTTCCGGTCGCCCCCACGGCAGCAAGGGCGTCTTCACCCAAAAATTGCCCGACAATGATCGTATCGGCCATGTTATATATTTGCTGGAATAGGGTTCCAAGCAAGACGGGTACGGAGAAAAAGAAGATGGTTTTGGTGGGGCTGCCTACGGTCATATCTTTTGTCTTGTTCATGGCGTAATCCTCGGATCAATCCCAAACTCTGTGTGATCCACATTCAGGGTGCAAATAGAGCAAAAATTATTCGAGGCGGCATCAAGCTTGTCCGGCTGCCGTCTCGTTGGCATCATAACACCGAGGGGGGTGGATGTCAAGGGGGGAAAATATAGTTCATTTCACCCTTGACTTCTGACCCCGACAGCATTATTGAGCATTGATGATTTGGTACGAACCAACACCAGAAATCACTCCTTTTAGGCTACGCTTTGGCCCACAATAAAGCTCCCAACTGCTAGGCAGCCAGGTTTTTCGTTCTGGGTCAAATTGTTTTGAAACAAAAAAGAGAAGGCTTGCGCCTTCCCTTTACAACTGCATATTACCATGCAACAAGTCTACACCAACACCTTTACACAAATAACCTGCCTTTGCGTTTTTATTTTAGCAGTTTACTTGATGTAGATTAAGTACAAGTTTTTGAAGTCAAGAATTACTTCGGTCTTTTCGTCGTCGTAAGGAGAAACATCGAAGCCATCTACGATTTTCAAAAGTTCTTGTAACAGCTTGTGTTTTGATTCATCATTCTAGGTGCTGAAATAACTGGAAAAGGCGCAAGGGCAAAGTATATTCCAATGGACAGAGTATAACACATCACAAACACGCACGCGTACGATTCTTAACGCGCGCGTGTTTTTTGACGCGTTCTATGTGTGCTATGCCTCTTGACAACCATCTGACCACTCTTTTCTCCCTAGCCGGTTTTATTTGCCGTTTTTCACGCTCCAACGTTTTATTACAACCACCATAACCAGCGCCGGAAGTTGTGCACACCACACAATTTCCGGCGCTGGTTCATTGTATTTTCCTGGCTGTCACAGTTTTCCCTTCTCGGCAGCCTGCAAAACACCGTCCAGCTTGGCGGATTTTAGTTCCGATTTTCATGATACAGCGCTGCCTCCATTTTGTAGACACATTCGAAGCCCTGATATACTATATTCGCTGGTATAAACTAAAAAAGGGAGGCCCGTCACTAAGTGTCGATTCTCCCAATATAGATCAACATAAGAAAAGCGCCCTGCTTTGCAGCAAGGCGCTTTCTGGTGCACCATCGGGGACTCTCCCGCGCTCTAAAAACGCCCCACTGGGGCGTTTTTGCCCGCCGGACCGGCGGTGGGCCCGAGCTGTTCTCGTCACCCGATGGTGCACCAGATTGAACCTTCTTTGAAAGATTGCAATAAAAAACGCGCTGCAATTTCTTGCAACGCGTACTTTGGTGCACCATCGGGGACTCGAACCCAGGACCCACTGATTAAGAGATATGGTATCCTTGTTCCCTATCTTTCCACAACTTTGCAAATCGTTGATTTTACGCGATTTTAATAGGATAATTTAGGGCTTTGCTCCCCCTCGTGCCTTAATTTGCCCTATCTTTCCGCGTCATACTTGAGCAGAACTTGAGCAAGATTCCTTGAGCATATTCTCCAAACTTGCTTGTACTCGTCCAATCGCTTCCATCTGGGTGCTATCAAATACCTTGGCATAGATGTTCAGCGTTGTCGAAACATTCGCATGGCGCAGAATCGTCTGCACCGTTTTGGGGTCTGCGTGTGTCCGAATCAACAGCGTTGCACACAGGTGCCGCAGCGAGTGTACCGTGACATGCGGCAAGCCGTTGCGTTCCGTCAGCTTATCCAGCCATTCATTGATTGTGCTCGGATTTAGCGGCGTGCCATCATCTCCAACGAACAGACATACTCGCGCGCCACATCGGACAGCTTCGTTCTGGCATCAAGCGCAGCGCGTCCCTGCTTCACTTCGTTTTCAAAAATTACCGCCTGCCGTTTTGCTTCTTTTTCAGCGGCCTTTGCGGTCATCCCTGCGGGCGGCTGCCACGTTTTGGAGCGTGTCCGCTGTTTTCCATCGGCGCTCTGGCTCAAGAACACCCGGAACTGGTATACCGTTGTTCCTTCGCTTTTCGTGCGTTTTGTAATATTCATGTTATTCTCCTAATAATAAGCGCCCGTCCTGACACCAGAACGGGCGCTGCGTAAATTATGCGCTGACAGTCAGATAGTCCATCAGATTCTGCCAAGATACCAAAATTTTACGCCCGGTGCGGACGGCAGGGAGCTTCTGCTCCTCTACCCAACGGCGCAGGGTCTTTTCCCCCACGGGAATGCCCTCCTCCCGGCAGCGCGCGGCAGTGTTGCGGATGGTTGCAATATCAGCGTATTTCTTGTTGGTGTTTTTCATGGTAGATACCTCCTAATATAGATAGTGAGATACCACCACATCGCAGCGGCTGTGCCCCATCTGCTGGGATACCGCCAGTAAGATACCTTTATCGTAGGCTTGCCCTTTGCGTTCCGCTCTGCAATAGTACATGTTCCCCGTTGCTGTACCCCGTTCCGCAAAATAGCGGTACAGGTCTTGCGCGTACTGTGCTCGCAGATAATGCAGCGGCATATCCTTGGGCAGCGCCGTCAGCGGCAGCAGGTATTTGCTATTGCTGGGCTTTGCACTGTACTTGGCGAAGATTTTCCGCACACGGTCTGCATAGTCGGGCAGTACAAGCGCGTCGCGCTCTTTTCCACCCTTCTCACGCAGGTGCACACGCAGGTTTCCTTCCGTATCTGTTCGCAAACCGTCCGCCGTCAAGCCCCGCAAGCCGCCCCGCCGGGCACCACAAGCACGCGCCAATAAGCGGGCGTCCTCGTGGTGTTCGGCGTGGTAGCGGTCATTGCTTGCGCTTAGTGTTCGCCCCCGCGTTATATCGGCGCGGTGGCGTATCGGCAGGCTTTCGACCCCGAACAGTTCTTGATAAGGCTGCGCGTACACGGCGCACAGTGCATAAACCCTCGTGCGTATCTGCAATATGCTGCAATCTAATCATCACCGCCCCTGCAAGATAGGCAGGCAGCACATATAGTGTGCTATCATTGCGGCTGACAGTAAAGATGGGCTTTGCGTGGGGTGCGGCCTGTGACTGTTTGTAGTTCGTTTTCATTGTTTTTGCTCCTTACGTTTGTTATTATTTTTATGAAATAAAAAAGCGCAAGCCAAACAGACGCACATTTCGGTGCGTTTATTCAGCCTGCGCTTTTATACCGCAGGGTACACCTTGCACAGAGTATGGCAAGGCATAGTTGTATCAATAAATTTGGTGGTTATGCCTTTACAGCATAATTGTTAATCGTTCGGCTTGCGCCGTTTATGTTATCTATCTACATTTTTTATTGTATGCTGTTCGCACAGCCCGTCAAGGATAATATCAAAAAAATTTTATTTTTTTATCCATTATTTTTTCATCCTATCATCGCAGTAAATCAAAAAATGGCTGTCTGATATCAGACAGCCACTTCACTTTTTTCAAAAAATTCCAGCTATATTTTAACTGATAATAATTCCTATACAGCAACGAAGAGTTAGAGGCAATCGCCTTCAGGAGGACATGCATTGTCGGTGGGAGTGGAAATTACAGGGCCACCCCATTCCCAACCACCGCTACCGTTAGGCTTGTTTTCCGTATTGCCGCTATCCCCACCGCTCGGCTGAGACGGTTCCGGGTTGCTCGGCTGTTCCGGCTGAGGGTCAGGCTGTGCCGGTGCCGGGTCAGGCTGTGCGGGAGCTGGGGCAACAGGTGCCGGGTTGGAAGGCGTCACAGCAGAACTGTTGCTGGAACTGCTGCTATAAGTCTTGTTGCTGGTCGTGACCTTCTTCGGCTGTTCAACCGTCACTTCGTAGTTGGCACTCTCCTCACCGGCAGTTGCGGTGATGGTTGCATTCCCGGAGGAAACGGCAGTTACCTTCCCATTGGAATCGACGGTAGCGACCTTCTCGTTGCTGGACGACCACTCGATGGTAGTTTCGGCAGCAACCTCTTCGGGGGCAACAGTTGCCTTAATGGTGTGAGACTTACCGACCGTCAACTTGCCTTCGTTGGAATCGAGCGTGATGCTTTCAACCTCATAGAATGCTTTCACATGAGTCGTCTTCTCGGTGACCTTTTCGCCATCCTGCATGAGGGTCGTGGTGATGTCGCATTCACCAGGCTGCAAGACCTGAACCCTGCCGTCTTTATCGACGGTGGCCACTGCCTCATCAGTAGAAGCGTAACTTACCTTCACATCGGTGGCATCAGCCGGGCTTACAGTTGCCTCGACAGTGGTTTCGTTTCCATCGTTGAGCTTGACGTCAAGGTTGTCGGGAACGGTGATGTCTTTCGCGGCCACTTTAACCGTAACCTTGCAGACAGCACTCATCTCAGAATCCGTGACGCTTGCAGTGATGTCAGCTTCACCTGCAGAGACAGCAACCACCATGCCAGTCGCATCAACAGTCGCGACGCTCTCATCGGAAGAAGTCCATTCGACCGTCAGTTTACTTGCTGCTTTAGCGAGCTTTTCGTCAGTTTCAGCGCTTTCACCGGTTGCAGCAGTCTCAGGAGTTACGGCCGGAGCATCGTCGGTGCCGTACACAACAGGCAGGGTAATACTTTCACCCTTCTCCACCATCGCAGACTCCGGAACCGCGATGTTCGTGATTTTCACGCCGCACCCTGCCAGCGCCACCGCCATGATAATAGCGGTGGCCGCCAGAACAATTATCTTTTTCTTCATTGGTTGGTTTATCCCTCCTGAACAAAATAGTGATAAAGTGAATTATATACTTTATCCTGTGTTTCTGCATTCCAACGCGTATATTTATCGTCTGGATAATCCGCATCCGCCACACTGGTCAACTTCCACGCGGATGTAGGAACGCCGTCCCGTACTTGCACGATTGTCGGCGCGCCGAGACGCTTTTCACCAACAGGCAGCGCATTTCCTTCGGAATCTGTGACCGTGTAATCCACCGTATACTCGTCCAGCCACACCAACAGTTCCGGGTAGCCTTCTCCTGCCGGGGTCGTCAACACTGGCACTCCCGCCGCCGCATCATAGGTATAAACATCCCGGTACTTGTCAAGTGTACAGTAATACAGACTTGTATCTGTCGCTTCGGCAGCGTCCAGCAGCTCCGGCATCAGGTTGCGGCAGTATGGGCAGGTCGGATACGCCAGCACCAATATGCCGTCTTGCAGTGTACAGGCTTCCAATGCTGTCACTCCCTGCACGTTGGCATATGCCGGAACGGTGATTGCCTGCAATGTGTGTTCCGAACCAGCAGGCTTGCCGTTATAGCTCTCATACTCTCGCTTGAGCGTCATACCTGGCGACAGCCCCCACAGGAGCACGCCGCCGGTAATGGCTGCCAGTACCGTACCTGACAGTACCTTGCGGGTCAGTTCAAACATAATCCGCCAGCTTTCCTGTTTTTTATTATTATAACATAATCAGTCCCGCAATGAAAGACCATATAAAGTCGTTGCTTGTGCTTTTTCTTATCTATACTAACTATAGACTTTATATGGGCGGGGGATGAACACCATGGATACGCAAGCACTGGTTGCCATGCGCATACAGCAATTATGTGCCGAGCATGGTTATAATCTAAATCAGCTTGCGCGTTCCTGCGGTGTTCCTCCGTCAACTGTTAAGAACATCATCCACGGTGCAAGCCATAATCCCGGCATTGTCACCATTAAGCTGCTGTGTGATGGTTTGGGCATTTCGCTCTATGATTTCTTCAACACCGACGATTTCAGGCAACACGAGCAGGAACTAAAATAAGCGCTGGACTTTCTGCGGTCACAGCGCATTATTTTTTATTCTTCAATATCTTGAAAAATAGCAGACAATAAAATATCTGTATCCGCTGTATCAGGCAGCACATATGTTTTGCCGTATACGACTTTCCCATCTTTTTGCTTATGCCGGTAGGAATCTACTGCCAGAGCTTCAATTTTATCCTGCATAGCCTGCGTACACGGCACGGCTTTCAATTTCTGCGGGCGTCCAACATTGCGGCTCGCATAATATAGGTGCTGCCCCTTTTGCCGGTACTCTTGTGCTCTATCAAGACTTTTGAGAAGATAACGCAACAGCTTGCGCAAGTCTGTTATGCTTTCCAACAAATTATAGCCGTACTTTCTACTGTATGCAGGGATTTCTGCTGCTTTCCTGCCATTCATCACAATGGCTTTTGCACTGTGCGGACAGCCTTTTTCGCCGATTTTCCATTCATGCACGGCTTGTGGCGGCACATTGGCTAACAAACCATGTACATGTAATGGATTTTCTTCTTTGCTTTCGCTCGCTTCCGGAGGTTCTGGTACAAGCAGCCATTTCATATCCGTTGCTTTATATTTATTTTTGATGCTTCTCAGGCACTTAATGCACAATCCTGCCGTATCGCCGTTATATTTTGCAAGTTCTCGGCAGTCTGGTGCAACGGTAAAGGTTGCAAACCAGTCCCATTGATTGCATTGCGCAATGTCCTCAATATTTCGCTTGGCTCTTGCAATGCTTTGGGCGTGTCGCTCCTTTTCCACCGCTGCCTGTATTTCTGCATTGACAGGAGTGGCTTTCTCGCGCTTACGCTTTGTCTTGCGTGGCCTTTGCCCCTCTGCCATTACACTCACCCGCACAGACCCCGGCAATATTTTTCCACTAACTTTCACTTTATCATCTCCACTCAAAGCCGATTACATCCAAAAGTGTTACCTGTTATCTAGTGCCCAACGCTCCGTCAGTACGGAGCATTTACGGGTTGTTTCCGGGCTTCTTCACCGGCCACCATTCGGGGTGACATTCCCACAGTTCAGGGTGGTATTCAAAGAACGGCCATATAATTTTCCCGTTCTTTACCTCTAACACCGTGCAAAAGCGGTGCTCATTAACGCCATACCATTCCTGCGGATTTTCTGGATTTTCCATATTCAAACAATTCATTTCTCCCAGCTCCTTTCACTTGCTAATATTCATTATTCGGGATTCGCAAGCGCCTGCAAGTGTTTTCGCAAAAATTTTTGAAAATAAAAAAACACAGGTTATCCTCGTAGTGGTGGCATCACCAATACGGGGTAACCTGTGTTCTCTGGTTCGCTGCTCAAATTGTTGTGTTTTGGGTGCTCTTTTCCGCTTTCCCTCTTTTGTCCTAATCTGCCGTAATTTTCCCTATTCTGCCCTAACTCGGCACTTCCTCGGTGCTACTTGAGCAGAACTTGAGCAAGCGCCAAAATCAGCACAAAAAGAAAACCGCCTAGGCTGCCATAAAAGGCTTACCTAAGCGGTTTTTCTTTGGTGCACCATCGGGGACTCGAACCCAGGACCCAC